>Ga0208693_1000306_pt1 | contig 40268 bp, 41 predicted proteins | sample AD_UKC071_MetaG_FD_184438 | JGI IMG/M metagenome (GOLD analysis project Ga0208693, IMG submission 184438) | Active sludge microbial communities of municipal wastewater-treating anaerobic digesters from USA - AD_UKC071_MetaG (SPAdes) (version 2) | ecosystem: Engineered > Bioreactor > Anaerobic >... | reverse complement strand
CGGATCGGGCGAACCGGTAGAGGGAGAGCCGGGAATGGACGGCTTTGGGACGATATCTCAGGGGTTCCTGGAGATGTCTAATGTGAAGGTAGTAGACGAGATGGTGAATATGATCATTGCTCAAAGAGCCTACGAGGTCAATTCCAAGGCAATCCAGACTGCAGACGACATGCTCGCAACTGCCAACAACCTGAGACGATAAGGCTCTTGAGTTTAGGCTTGGCTTTGTCAGGCGCCTAACGGGTGTCTGAGCAGGGTGCTAGGGAAGAGTTGACTGTCGGCTAGTTGAGTGATGGAGTGATGAGCTGTGAAGCGCATTCTATTGGTTGGCATCGTAGCCCTGGCTGTAGCCTGTGCGTCTGCCTCTGTGCACGCCAGGTATGTAGCAGTCCCGGAAGACCTAGTTGTGGAGTTCAGGGATTCTGCGAATGTCGTTAACAGGGAGATCATGTTCACAGACATCGCTTCTGTCTCTACGAGCGATCAAAGCTTTATGGACGTGCTCTCACAGGTCAGCCTGGGGCCCGCTCCAAGTAAGGGATATACCCGAAATCTAACAGCCGGATACATAGGTCTACGGCTCAGGCAGCGCAGGATCGATCCCAATGACCTGCCTTTTGAGATCCCAAGCAGTATAACCGTGACTGCAGAGACTACGGTCTTGCATTCGGCATCGATCGTCGCAGCCGCTCGCGACTTCGTTCAAAATGAGCTCGACGCTCCTCTGCCGGAGGATGCGGCTGTCGGGTATGTCCCTAATCTGGTTATTCCAGTGGGCGAGCCAGCAATGGAGTGCGCTCTGATAGGCGGTTCCACGGATTCGGAGTACCTCACTGTCGGAGTTACCGTCTATATCAACGGATACGTAGAAGGGTTTGTGCGGGTGGAGTTTAGCAAATCGAGCCATATCGCTTCTTCGAAGCCGACCGGCTTAGTGCAGCAGAACCCCGTGGAGAACACCTCGTCAGCAAGCAGCACGTCGGCCCCGAAGCCGACGGCGCATGCAGCTGCTACTCCGTATCTTGTGACTCGCGGGGATACTGTCTATGTGATAGCCAGGACGGCGTTTGCTGAGATCACCACTACCGCAGAAGCGAGAGCAGACGGGAGGTTGGGTGACCTCATCGAGGTCCGAAACCTGGATACTGGCAAGCGTTTCGTCGGCCGCGTCGTGTCAGCCGGCGTTGTGGAGGTGGACCTTGGTGGTTAACCGAAGAAACGTGCGCGGCGCGATTGCTGTCGTAGCCGCCGTTTTGTTTGGCCTTGCCTGCGTCTGCAGTGCCCAGTCACTCTACTCAGCTGACGGGGCTATGGGAACATCGCTGTTTGCAGACGTAAAGGCGAGAGACGTGGGCGATATAGTCACAATAGTCGTGTACGAGAACGCAAGGGCAAGCAGCTCGACATCCAAGACTACGGGCAAGAGTGCGGAAGCAGGGCTCGACGCTGGAACCGGGCTCCTTTCTTTCATCCCCTCAGCTGGATTTGGCGTCGAGTCTGGCAGCAGCGGATCAGAGAGGCTCTCTCAGACGGGAACGCTCACCGCAACTATCACTGCCCGCATAGTTGAAAAACTTGACAACGGCTTTTTCAGGATCGAGGGAAGACGGACTGTAACAGTCAACGGCGAGCAGCAGGTGCTGGTCGTCTCCGGGGTCATTCGTGACAGGGACATATCTGCGAGTAACACCATCCCCTCCACGCTTGTTGCGGACGCAGAGATTAGCTTCTCGGGTCAGCCTCAGCTTAGGCAATCGGGCGGTTTCTTGTCAACGCTCTGGGATGGGCTACTCGGCATAATCAAATGGGTGTTCTGAGGTGAGTGGCATGCAAAATCGCACATGCCGGGCTTGTATCTGGTTTGTGGTAGCACTGCTTATATTAGTGGCCGTTCCGTTGCCCGCTCTTGCGAGCGTGCAGGTTAGACTTAAGGACATCGGCAGGCTTGTCGGAGTCACTGACAACCAGTTGATCGGCTACGGGATTGTCACTGGACTGTCAGGTACCGGTGATAGGACAGCACAACTGCGCGATCGGTCGCTTGCGACGATGCTCGGTCACTTTGGGTTAAGTGCCGAGCCTTACGACATTCGTTCGAGGAACACTGCAGCAGTGGTCGTTACTGCCAAGCTGCCGCCTTTCGTGAAGGTCGGGGACAGGATTGACGTTACTCTCTCCTCTCTGTTTGATGCGACATCGCTTGAGGGCGGAGTGCTGCTTCTCACGCACTTGCAAGGTGTTGACGGTAGGGTGTATGCTTTGGCTCAGGGCCCTGTATCGATCGGTGGGTCGAATGAGAATAGAACTAGAGGCCAACTCGAAAACCACCCGACGGTTGCGACTATTCCGGGAGGCGCGATAGTACAAGCAGAAGTCCCTGCCAGCTTTGTGGACTCAGATAATACCATGCTTTATTCGCTGGATACAGCCGACTTCACGTTGGCCTCCCGCGTCGCCGAGGCCACAAACCTCGAGTTCGGGCCCAAGACGGCGGTTGCACGAGATGCTTCGACTATAGCTATCACAGTTCCGAGTGATTGGGCCACCGACATAGTAGGGTTTGTGTCACGATTGGAGAATCTCACTGTTGTCAAGGACGAGCCCGGGAAGATCGTGATCAACGAGCGGACAGGAACGGTCGTGCTTGGAGGAAATGTGGTGATTTCTACAGCCATTGTCGCTCACGGCAATCTGACTGTGAGGGTGAGGCAGCCAGAGCAGACGTATGATCAGGTAGAGCCTGAGTTGGTCTTTCCCGGAGTCCCTATGAACGAAGTGCGAGAGGAGCGCCTGGTCAAAGTCGGAGGCGCATCTGTTGACGAACTCATAGGTGCTCTCAACGCGATAGGTGCTTCGCCTAGAGACCTGATCGCTATATTGCAGGCGCTGCGCGCCTTGGGGGCCCTGCAAGCAGAGATAGAGGTGATCTGATGAGCGGAGGGATCACGAGTATAAGCTTGTCGGACAGTAGGATGGTGACACCTTCGAGGGCCCACGCAAACATGGATGCTGAGCAAAAGCGGCTAATGCAAGCATGCGAGGAATTTGAGTCCATCTTTGTGCATATGCTGCTTCGCTCGATGCGCAAGTCAGTTCCAAAGACTGGCTTCTTGCATGGAGGCTCGGGAGAGGACATATTCCAGGACATGCTGGATGAGCAGATAGCTCTTGAAGCTTCTAGGTCAGGACAGTTCGGGCTTGCAAAGACTATGTTCTACCAGTTGTCGCGGCCTAGGTGGAGGTAGTCCTGTTTGCCAAGATGGGTCACCAGACATGTGTGTCTGGAGAGACCCTCTTTCGTTGTCAAAGGGGGGTGCCTATCAATGAGGCTGATCAACTGCCAACGCTGTCGAAAGCCGTTCATGTCCTTGGGACAGAAGATCTGTGCGGAGTGCGTCGAGAGGGAAAACGAGGCTTTCGAAATCATAAGGGATTACCTCGATAAGCACCCGCAAGCCGGCCTTTACCAGATAGCTGAGGACACAGGGATAGACGAGGGCATAATCATTAGCCTTGTTCACAGGGGTAGGTTGAAGTCAGTCGAGAGGTACTTGACCCACAAGTGCGCCCGCTGCGGTACAGAGGTCCTCATAGTTGATGGGGACTTCTGCGACCGATGCCAGCGCGAGCTTCAGAGCAAGGTCAGGAGGGCAGTAAAGGAGCTTGAGTGGAAGACTAACCCAGAAGATTTAGAGGCTGATGATAGGGCGCAGAGAGGCGATAGGCCGGCCTCGAAGACTGATTCAGATCAAGTCGGGATGTTTATCAGAGAGCTCCATAGGAGAAGAGAAGGGGAGCGCTAGGATTTGGACGATTGTATGTAGAATAGAGTGAAAAGCGTGTCGGGTCTTGCCTCAGCATGCAGAGATTGCGGCGGCCTGGAGTAACTCTTAGGGCGGGTGGTGTCATTGGAGAATAGAGGAACGCTTGGATTTCTCAATATCAAGTACATAAGGCTCCGGTACAAGATAGCCCTGGCCTTCTCTGTGGTCATGCTTGTCGGGCTGATCTTGGGAGGAGTCCTTGGGTACACCGTCTACGAGTTTGTTGGGGGCATGGAGCGATTTGCCCAGGACTATGGGTTCGCCGGAACAGCCCAGTACGAATCATTGATAGCGCTCTTTGAGAAAGTGAGAGCCATATCAGTAGCAGCTATTGTTGTTGTTCTTGGACTAACTTTCCTGTTGGCAAGGTACTTCATCCTCAGGGTTGCCATACCCATCGGTGAATTGGCTCGGGCTTTTGCAGTCTTTGCCGAGGGCAATATCAACAAAGACGTCCCGGTCTACGATACAGGCGATGAAGTCGGAATACTGGCGGGCGCATGCAACACGATGGTTCAGAATTTTAGGAATATCATTGGCCAGGTCACAAGCTCGGCCGAGCAGGTTGCTGCTACCAGCCAGCAGTTGTCCGCTAGCTCATCAGAGAGCTTCGAAGGCGCCCGAAGGATCACCGAAACCATCGAAGACATGGCGAAAGGCGCATTTGAGCAGACTCGAGATGCCGCTGAGACGCAGGCCTCAATGGAGCAGCTGAGCAGCGCTATTGACCAAATCGCCTCAGGCGCGCATAACCAGGCTCAGAGCGTTGACGAGACACACTCCCTTGCGATGGAGATGAGCCAGGCAGTCGACCAGGTCAACCGCATAACTGACAGCTTGATGTCATCCTCCAGTGATACTCTGAACGCCGCAGCGAAAGGCGGAGCTGCAGTCGAGAGAGCTATACAGGGAATGGATCGCATCAGGGATACGGTGTTGACGGCTGCTGAGAGGGTGCGGGAACTCGGGCAGCACTCATCCCAAATCGACGAGATCCTCAGCGTCATCGATGATATCTCAGCTCAGACTGACCTGCTAGCGTTGAACGCCGCAATCGAGGCGGCACGAGCAGGCGAGGCAGGAAAGGGTTTTGCAGTGGTCGCAGACGAGGTTCGGCGACTCGCAGAACGCTCAAGCAATGCCACAAGAGAGATCGCAGAGATTATCAAGAATATCCAAGAGGGCACGAGCACTGTTGTAAGTGCGATGGAAGCCGGGACCCATGAAGTTCAGGAGGGCTCGGACCTCGCAGCCGCAGCTGGAGATGCTCTGAACGAGATTCTGCAGACAGTCGAACATACCAACAGCCAGTTTACAGAAATTGTTGAGGCGACAAAGCGAATGGAGAACGCGGCAGCGAGGGTTGTCGCAGCAATCGAGAATATTGCTAGCATTACAGAGGAGAATACTGCAGCTACGGAAGAAATGGCTGCCAGCAGTTCGCAGGTTGTGGAGGCGATAGGCAAGATCACTGCAGTCTCTGAGAGGAGCTCGGACATGGCTGAGAAGGTCTGGGAGGCTGCTCAAACACTTCAAGAATCCATGAAGGAGATGTCAGGTTCGGCTCAGAATCTCGCAACTATGGCTCAGGAGCTGCAGCAAATCATTGCTCGCTTTACGCTGTAGTAGCACGTACAACTAATGGGCAACGCAGATTACGCTGTCGCTCGACCTTTGGAGGTACTTACAATGCCTGGAAACCAGGAAGCCAAGCAAATGCACGAGTATGTCATCTTTGAATTGGCTGGAGAGCACTACGCAGTCGATGTGTCGCCTGTCGAGGAGATATTGCGTATGGCAGAGATTACAGAGGTGCCACACGCTCCCAGCTTTGTCGAGGGGATTATGAACTTCCGCGGAAACGTGATGCCTGTCATAGACCTTAGGCGGCGTCTGGGTTTGCCGACCTCGGAGCACACAAAGAATACCCGCATTATGGCGGTTTCGCTTAATTCTGGAACCGTCGGAATGATCGTAGATGCAGTGAGCGAGGTCGCGGAAATACCTCCTGAAATTGTTGAACCCCCGTCTCCCATCATTCTTGACGTCGATACAGACTTCCTGACGGGTATCGCAAAAATGGGCTCCGACGACCAAGAAGGCAAATTGGTAGTGATCTTGGATCTCGTTAAGGTCCTGTCCGACAAGTCGCAGAGGGAGCTGGCGGAGTTTAGCGAAGCTATGGCTGCAGATGATGTGTAGACGGCCTTTTGCGACGGACTTTGAAATATAACGCCCGGTTTCGCCTGTCGGACGGGCTATGGATTGTGTTCATGGGGGGCTTCGCATCATGGACTTCAGTGAAGGAATCACTCCTGAAGATATACAGGTGTTTCTCGAGGAGGCAGATGAGCAGATACAGCTGCTGGAGGATGACTTGGTAAAGCTGGAGCGTGCAGAACGCTCTGACGAGCTCCTTCAGGAGATTTTTAGAGCCGCTCATACGCTCAAGGGTTCATCTGCTACGCTGGGTCATCAGAAGATGGCGGAGCTAACTCATGCCATGGAGAACGCCTTTGACCAACTGCGGCGCGGAGCGATTGAGGTAACTACCGAACTCATGGATGTCCTTCTCAAAGCACTCGATGCTCTGTCAGACATGAAAGAAGATCTTCGGGCAGGTGTTGAGACAGGTGTCGACGTCGATGAGATCGTCGCAGACATAACAGAGGCCATCCGGTTGAGCGCGGTAGCTGCCGATGCTGAGACCGCGAGTTCTACTCCTTTGCGGACAACTGAGGCTGGCAAGTCCGTCGATGAGACTGCACAGATGCAGGCTGCGGCTGCGCAGTCGCAGCATCTGGAGTCGGTCCGGTCTAGTCTTCCCGGGAACGCTTTGCACCTAGCGGTGGCTATTGACCAAGAGTGCCCGATGCCTTCGGTCCGCGCCTTTCAGGTGGTCGACCTGTTAGCGTCTGTCGGCGAGATAGCGCATTCAGTCCCCAGCCTTGACGATATCGAGGCAGGCAACGTTGATTACTCGTTGGAGGCCTACGTAATAACTGACAAGAGTGCCTCAGAGATAGAAGAGTTGGTGCAGCAGATCTCCGACCTGATAGAGGTCCGGGTCGCATCCATCGCTGACGAGGAAGCCGCGTCTGCCGGAGATCTGGACGAGCCTCCCGAGTCTGGATCCAATGAGGGGTCTGCACAGCCTGCCCCAACTGATACAGGTAGCGCGGATTCTGGCGGTTCACAGGTAGACGGATCCCACCATGCGAAGTCTCGGCAACCAAGACGGGGGTTCGCGAGTATATCGACAACTGTGCGCGTAGATGTCTCCAAACTTGATACGCTGATGAACCTAGTTGCAGAACTCGTGATCGATCGCGCTCATCTGGCTCAGATCGTCAAGGAATTGGAGAGCCGGTTTGAGGGCAGCGATATCTCTGAAGCGCTTGACCGGACTTCGCTCAATGTTGGACGAGTCACCTCTGAGCTGCAGGATGAGATCATGAAGATCCGCATGCTCCCAATAGACAACGTGTTCAGGCGATTCCCCCGAATGATTAGAGACTTGTCTCAGGAGCTTGGGCGTGAGGTCGACCTTGTCATAGAAGGCCAGGACACCGAGCTGGACAGGTCGGTCATAGAGGAAATAGGCGATCCGCTGATTCACCTTTTGCGCAATGCTGTCGGCCACGGGATCGAACCTCCCGAAGAACGGGTCAAAGCCGGCAAGCCGCGCAGGGGTTTGGTGCAGCTCAGAGCGTATCATCAAGAGAACACGATCGTGATAGAGGTGGAGGACGACGGCAGGGGGATTGATGTAGACCGTGTAAGGACGAGGGCTGTAGACAGAGGCATTATATCCGCAGATGCAGCTGCGCGAATATCCGATAGAGAGGCGGTCAATCTTATCTTTGCTTCCGGGCTTTCAACAGCCCAGCAGGTAGATGCGGTCGCAGGCCGAGGCGTTGGAATGGACATAGTCAGGACCAATATTGAACGCCTCAACGGCTCAATATCCGTAGAAACTAGAAAAGGGAAGGGCACTAGGTTCGTGGTCAAGCTGCCGCTGACGCTCGCAATTATCCGTGCGCAGCTCGTATCGGTAGGCGGGAGGATTTACGCGGTACCTATAAGCTCTGTGCAGATAAACCTTCGCGAGCCTGAGTCCAAGATCACGACAGTCAAAGGACAGGAGACCTACTTGTACGGAGATAGGGTACTGCCCATAATCAGGCTCAGTGAAGTGTTTGGCGTCGAGAGCACGCCAGCAGAAGACGGCCGTCTGCTCATAGTTGTTGTGAGGTCCAGTGATGAGCAGGTTGGACTCGTCGTTGACAAGCTGATGGGCCAGCAGGAGATCGTGATCAAGAATCTGGGAGGAGTATTGGGAGACATCCGGGGCCTGTCCGGAGTCACAATCCTGGGTGATGGCCGACTGGCGCTTATTATAGACGTTCCTAGCCTCGTCAGATCTGTGAGTACTCGCGAATATGCTGTTTAAGTCAGTGCTGTACTCATCTGGAGGTGGGCTTGAGTGACGAACGGAGACGTCGGCCTCGGAGAAGAGAGAGAGAGGCTTATGGGCCGTGTGGTAACGGCAGCCATGGCGAAATCTACAGAGTCTCTCTCCAAAATGACCGGAGCCAATGTCAGTATTGAGAGCCTGAAGTTCGGGTTGGTCCCGATTTCGTCTGCCGCTCAACTGGCAGGCGGACCTGATACGCCTGCAGCAGGCGTCTATCTGAGCGTCAGCGGAGACATCACCGGGCATACGCTGCTGTTGTTTCCACAGAGCTGTGCTCTTGACTTGGTGGACCTTTTGTGTGAACGGCCCAAAGGAACCACCGAGGTCCTTGATTGCATGGGAAGATCCTGCCTAGGTGAAGTAGGCAACATAACAAGCACGTCGTTTCTCATAGGCCTATCCGAACACACCGGCCTGAAGCTGCGGCCTAGTCCCCCAGAAGTTGTCCAGGATATGGTAGGAGCCATACTGAGCACTATTTTGGCTGATCTCGGCTTGGTTAGTGATGAGATGTTTGTGATCGAGACCGAGTTTGCAGACGAGCACACAAGCATAGCCGGAGTGTTCTTGTTTGTACCTATGGGCGACTCGCTTCAGACGATTCTATCATCCCTGGAGTGTCATGCTGATGGTGGATGAAATGATAGCAGTCGGACTGGGCGAGATCAAGGTGAGCAAGAACCCTGACTCGACGCTCGTCTGTTTTGGACTAGGCTCTTGCGTAGCCGTTGGAATATATGACAGCATAAATCGCATTGGCGGCATGGCGCATGTCGTGCTTCCGGATAGCTCGATCGGGCTGGCGCATGGTTCGCCGGGGAAGTATGCTGACACAGCTATTCCTGCCCTGATCGAGCAGATGAAAGCTGCCGGAGCGCGCAAGTCGCACATGCGAGTCAAGATAGCCGGAGGAGCCAAGATGTTTGCTTCCTCGCCGGGCTTGTCAAATGTCCTGGATGTGGGCACCAAGAACGTTGCCGCAGTCAAGAAGGCATTGGCGTCCTGCGGACTCCGCATCGCAGCCGAGGACTGTGGCGGCAGGGCAGGGCGCACCTTCATGCTCAGTCTCAAGGATGGCGTAGCAAGAGTGAGGACGCTGGGTAGATCTGAGATTGAGTTGTAGTTGCCACTGGAGGATGGCGAATGATTAGAGTCTTGGTTGTTGATGACTCTGCGTTTATGCGCAAAGTCATTTCAGACATCATCAACGAAGATCCCGGGATGGAGGTCATAGGCACAGCTAGAGACGGAGAAGAAGCCCTATCGAAGATCGAGCAACTGAAGCCCGATGTTGTCACCCTTGACGTGGAGATGCCGAAGCTAAATGGTATTGAAGTGCTTCGCAGGATTATGCCGTCAAATCCGGTTGCAGTGGTGATGGTCAGCAGTCTTACTCGAGAGGGTGCAGACATCACTATCGAAGCACTTACTCTTGGGGCAGTGGATTTTGTTGCTAAGCCGACGGGAGCTATCTCAGTCAGTATGCGTGAGATGGCCTCCGAGTTGCGCAAAAAGATCCGCGCAGCGTCGCTGGCACGACTCGTAGGTACCTCGGGATCGCTCTTGGCGACCCTGCATCATGCCGAGGAGTCGCTGCGGCGCACTGAAGAGCGGCTCAAGAGGGTCGCAGGCAGGCAACAGCCCGCATCCACCGTTAGAGTCGGCAGTCCCTCTGAAGGCGTTGTTGTTATCGGCAGCTCAACAGGAGGGCCGAGTGCGCTTCAGCAGGTGATCCCGAATCTCCCTGAGAGCCTTCCAGCGGGCGTCTTGATCGTCCAGCATATGCCGCCCGGGTTTACGCGGTCCTTGGCTCAACGCTTGGCGCAGATGTCAAGGCTGAAGGTTTCCGAAGCCCGTGCCGGAGACAAGATTGAGCCTGGAGTGGCGCTAGTTGCCCCTGGTGGATACCACATGGTGGTCAACAGAGACAAAGCCGTATCTCTGGATACAAGCCCATATGTCCACGGGGTCAGGCCTGCTGTTGATGTGACAATGGAGAGCGCAGCACGGGTTTTTGGCAACAGATGCCTTGGAGTAGTTCTCACTGGTATGGGAACAGACGGCACTCGAGGAGCCAGCTTGATTAGGCGGGCGGGAGGCAAGGTCATAGCGCAGGACGAAATGACTTCTGTTGTATACGGGATGCCAAGGAGTGTCGCACAGGCGGGCCTTGCAGACCGCATTTTGCCTATAGGCGATGTCGCAGCAGCGATTGCAGAGGAGGTACAAGCGACCTAAGTGGACGGACAGCAGGTGGATCGAGAGTACTACTACTTCATGACCAAAATCAAGAAGCTGACTGGGATTGATCTTGGGCAGTACAAGAGCAGGCAGATGCAGAGGCGCCTCAAGTCGCTTCTTAACCGCAGCGGTATGAGGAATTTCGTCGAATATTACAAGCTGCTCGAGCGAGACAGGCAAGCCTTGCAGAGTTTTCTCGATTTTATCACCATAAACGTTTCAGAGTTTTTTCGCAATCCGGACAAGTTTGAGGAGTTAAAAACGAACATTTTACCCGGGCTGCTTGCCAGGCAGGACGAGGTGAGGATATGGAGTGCCGGATGTGCACATGGGGCAGAACCATACTCCGTTGCCATAATCATGGACGAGCTGGCAAGCTCAAAGCCTTATAGCATATGGGCAACTGACATAGACGCCTCGATCCTTGAGAAGGCGAAACAAGGCGTGTACAGGGATGTAGACGTCAAGAACGTGAGTCGCCAGCGACTGATCAACTATTTTACCTATGACCGTGAGGCGTCTACCTATACGGTGGAGCCCTCGATCCGCGAACGGGTCGTCTTTGAAGTGCACGATCTGCTAAAGGATCCGTTTCCGCAGGACATGGACCTTATACTCTGCAGAAACGTGGTAATATACTTCACCGACGAAGCGAAGGCTGTGCTTTATGAGCGTTTTTATGAAAGCTTGCGTGAAGGCGGGGTTCTCTTTGTTGGCGGAACTGAGATGGTATTTGGTGCGAGCTCAATTGGATTTGAAAGCATATCACCGCTTTTTTACCGCAAACCAATAGGTGGCGGTCAACCGCTCAAACCCGGCAGGGCGACGTCACCAGCGAAGTGAGGTGACTACCTAGATGAGGAAGCTAGCCGTAAAGAACCTTAAGATCGGCATGACCATAGCGCAGAGCATATACAGCACGTCGGGCAGCATTGTGATTCCTGCAGGAACTGTTGTCCAACAGGCGCATATTGACCGCTTGAGAAACCTGGGGATCCACGACGTGGTGATCGACGATCCGAGAGTTCGTGATCTGGTGATCCCGGAGTCGATCAGCGAGCGGACAAGGGTAGAGGCTATAGGCCTGTTGAGACAGGTGCATGATTCAGTGTCACGTGTGACCCGGATTGAGGACATCGAGATCCCCTATGACGGTGTCCTCGAAGTCGTCTCGGACATAGAGGACGATTTGGCGGAGCAGGCAAGTGACATAGTCACACTAATCGACTGTCCTTCGCCAGATGACTACCTGGAGATCCATTCGCTCAACGTTGCAATACTGTCTATCGCAACGGCTAGGCGGGCTGGGCTTGGGGCCAGAACCAAGGACGTAGGCGTAGGCGCCCTGCTCCATGATGTCGGCATGTCGCTGATACCGGATGAGATACGGCTCAAGAGGGGCAAGCTGGAGCCTGAAGAGATGGAGACGGTCCGCAAGCACCCAGCTTTGGGCCTTGCAATCTTGAGGCAGGTCAGCAGGTCGAGCGCGTATGCCCGTGCGATAGTCTACCAGCATCATGAGCGACATGACGGAAGCGGGTATCCAAGGGGCCTGCGCGGCACCGAGATAGACCCGTTGGCAAGAATCGTGTCTGTTGCCGATGCATATTGCGCCATGACCGAGCCCAGGCCGTACAGGCAACGTCTGCTCCCTCAAGAGGCCTACGACTACCTCATGAGTGCTGCAGGCTTTGAGTTCGACCTCCAGACGGTCCAAGGAACGCTCATGTACGTAGCGCCATACCCAGTAGGGACCATGGTCAAGCTCAACACCGGTGAAAAAGGCGTTGTCACCCGCGTGTTGAAGGGTCTCGGCACTCGGCCTGCCATAAGAGTCTTTTATGATGCCGAAGGCAAAGCTTTGGCAAAGCCGTTCGACCTAGATCTGTCCGATACGGAGAATCAGACCAGGTTGGTAACAGAAGTGTGTGATGACTAAGCCACGCGGCGTTCTTCTGGTTTTGCCTCTGAGCAGCGGGTTGGAACGGATCTTGCATGATCAACAAGTGAAGTTCCGGCCCGCTTGGCATTGTCAATAGCAATCGTGAGATAGTTGGAGAATTGCCGCTGTATTTTGGTTTTGTGGCCGTATATCGCCCTTAGGATGGGCACGAACCATTCCGATACACCTCATGAGGAAGGTGTGCGATTGTGAGAATTGACGGAACGGATTCCCTTTCTTACGTTGCGAAACTGTATGCCAAGAACCGAGAGGTTCGTAGGGAAAAGGCACTGGACGGGCCGGGAGTCAAGGATGGACTTAGCGAGACTTCTGAAAGGGCTCAGATCTCCGAGGAAGCCCGTCTCCTGAGCCTGGCTCGCGAAGCCTTTGATCGCCTGCCTGACGTGCGTAAAGACAAGGTGGAGCGCTTAAAGGAGAGGATCGAGTCAGGGGAGTACAGGATAGACTCAAAGAAGCTTGCCCAGGAGCTACTTAAGTATTTGGGTAGCACAGGAGAGGCCGACGGAGATTAGTCCCTGTGAATGGTGGGGTTTTCATGCTCTCTGGACTCGGTCGAGTTACTGAAATACTTGCATCGCAGCTACAGATCTATACCCGGCTCCTTGAGGCAGCTAAGAACAAGCGCGATCAAGTCATCGCCAATAGAGTCGACCTGCTGGAGCAGACTCTCCAAGAGGAGATAGAACTGCTGTCTCAGATCGAGGAACTCGAAGCTGAGCGGTCGGTCGTCATGATGTCGGTGTGCGATGCTTTGGGGATCGATCCGGAAGAGGCAACCCTCACCCTGCTCGCAGAGAAGCTGCCGGAGGATCAGTCTGCAAGACTGCTTGAGCTCAGGGATTCCATTCTTTCGACACTGGATGAGCTCTCGTCTCTCAGTCAAGTGAACGAGCGCCTTATCAGGGATTCTTTGAGACTCATCAACTACTCCCTGGGCTTGTACTTCCCTGATGACAATGATTCTATTTACGACTCGGGGACTTCAGGGGGCCAGCTAACAAAGGAGAAGCATAAGGGTTTGTTTGACGCGAAGGCCTAGATGTTTCAATCATGGGCCTTTCAAACTAGTAGGGGGCGATAGCGTGCCATCCACTTTTTCTACGTTCAACATCGGCTGGAAAGGGCTTTTCGCAGCCCGCTTGGGGATGGATGTTACCGGCCACAATGTAGCGAACGCCAATACCGAAGGGTACTCGCGACAGAGGGTCGCGCTGTCTGCAAGCTCACCTGAGAACGTGGTTGGGCTTAGCCGTGCAGCCGGGCCCGGCCAGATCGGCAGAGGCGTAGACGTAGTCGCGATAAACCGGGTGAAGGACCAGTTCGTACTTAGCCTTCTGCAGCGGGAGAAGAGCGTCCTGGGATACTGGGAGGCGAAGGCTCAGACCTACGAGCGTATAGAGATGCTGTTTGGCGAGCCGTCTGACAGTGGAATCGCTTTCGCTCTGGACGAGTTTTTCGGATCGTTGCAGTCTTTGAGCAGAAACCCTGAGGACATCGCTGTCAGGGAGGTAGTCCTTCAGAAAGGCGCTGTTCTGGCAGACACCATATCCCAGGTGTACTCTCACATCAGGGAGGTCTACTATAACACTACTGACCTCGTTAACGCGAAGGTCACGCAGCTCAACTCCCTTGCAACTGAGATCGCGGAGTTGAATAAGCAGATTGCAGCTGTGGTTCGAGTCGGCAAGCAACCCAATGACTTCCTTGATAAGAGGGACATGCTCATTCAGCAGATGAGCACACTTATAGACATCCAGGTGCTGCCTGTCGAGGACCAAATCGTGAACATCGCAATCAATGGTGTGAACCTGGTCCACCGCTACGATACAAGGCCGCTTGAGGCTGTCATAGAGCAGACCACAGGCAAGGTGGAGGGCCTTAAGTGGAAGGAGTTTGATACGAGGATCACAGTGAGCAGCGGTGAGTTTGCTGCTTTGCTGGAGACGAACAACGTCTTGATCCCCCAGTATCTCGACAGCCTTAACGAGCTGGCGCGCTGTCTGGTCGAGAATATCAATAGCATCCATTCGAGCGGTTATGACTTGGATGGTAAAAAAGGCGGCCTGTTCTTTGTCGATTCAAGGACGCCAGATGGCGGTCCATTGATTCCGCTTGATTTGACTGACCCGGACTTCGAGGTAGCGAGGTACATCGCGATTAACCCTCTATTGGACGCTCGCGAGGTTGCAGCAGCAACTGCAGCGCCTGATGAGAACGGCCCCAAGAAGGGGGACGGATCCAACGCATTGGCTATGGCTCAACTGGCTGATGCCGCTATTATGCAATCAGGGAGATCGACGCTAGCAGGCTTTTTCAACGGAGTCATAGCTCAGCTGGGAGTTGATTCCGAGCAAGCGTCATTTATGGCTGACAGCCAGGGATTGATAGTGGAGAATCTCAAGAACTGGGACAGCTCGATCTCGGGCGTATCGTTGGATGAGGAGGTCACCAACCTTATGAGGTACCAGCACTCGTATGCTGCCGCAGCTCGAGTTATCACTGTCGTCGACGAGATGCTGGAGCTGATCACAACAAGGCTAGGGTTGGTGGGGCGGTAGTTTGCGGGTGGTAGTTTGGTGCCCGCTTTGTGCTGAACCGTAGGTTTTCAGTGTTGAACTCAGCCATCAGTTGCTGTGCATAGCAGGGGGAGTGTTAGTGATGCGAGTTACTAGCGACATGATGATGAGAGGCATGCTCAAGAACTTGAGCAGAAACCTGGCAAAGATAGACCGGTACAACAACCAGCTTGGCACAGGCAAGCGGATTCTCAAGCCGTCTGACGATCCGGCCAGCACCACTCTGCAGATGGGCCTGCGCTCGGAGTTGCGCAAGATCAAGCAGTACGTTGAGAACGTGCAGTCGGGGATTACGTGGCTTGAGAATACGGACGTAGCTCTCAGAGAAGTCGGCGATGTGATTCAGAGGCTGCGCGACCTGGCTGTACAGGGAAGCACCTCTACCTTGGCACAGGATTCAAGAGATGCGATTGCAGAGGAAGTCAATGAACTTATTGACCACCTGGTACAAGTAGGCAACAGCCAGGTTGGTGACAGGTTTATCTTCGCCGGGACTCGCACGACAGCCCCGCCTATGGTAAAGCAGCTGAGCGCCGATGGCCGAATTAAGTCTGTGACATATGAAGGCGACACCGGCACTGTCTCAGTAGAGGTGGCATCGGGCGTCGCCATCGAGATGAATATCCCGGGATCCACCATCTTTTCCGCTGTGTTTGACGCAGCGATCAATCTCCGCGACAAGTTGTCTGCGGGCGATCTTACTGCTGTAGGCGGCAGTTGCCTGTCTGATTTGGACAACGCCACACAAGTTGTCCTCCAACACCGTGCCATTGTAGGTGCGAAGCTGAACCGATTTGAGTTGACTGAGTCTAGGCTCGGAGACATAGAGGCAAATACCAAGACTCTGCTTTCTGAGGTCGAGGATATTGATGTAGCCGAGCTCATACTGAATCTTAGGATGCAGGAGGTCGTGTACGAGGCCTCGCTGAACGTCGGCTCCAAGGTGATTCAGCCGTCGCTTCTCAACTTCATGAAGTAGTCACTGAGGCATGCTTTGGGGCGGCTTTGGCTTAGAGTAGGACTAGAGTAGGAGAAAAGAGTGGGAGAAGGCCGCACGTGCCGACTACGGTGCTGAATGGCAGGTGGTGGAGTCCATGCTGGTAGCCAATACGAGATTCGGCGACCTGGAGATATCGGAGGAGCAGATAATTTATTTCCCCAAGGGCATTATCGGTTTTGAGGGATTGGAGCGGTACGTTTTGCTAAATGCCACGGACAAGGTCTCGTGGCTCCAGTCCGTTGATGAGCCAGCTTTGGCGTTTCCAGTTGTTCAGGCTCCGCTGGTTTATCCAGGCTACTCGCTCTATGTAGAAGACGACATCCTCAGTCCCCTTGGCGAAGTCGATGAATCGCTGATGGGCATATATCTAGTGCTTGTCGTGCCTCGTGACCCGAGTGCCGCTACTGTCAACCTCAAGGCTCCCATAGTGATCTCGTTTAAGTCTCGCCGTGGGATGCAGCTGCTGGTTGACAGACCTGAATACTCCATGCGACACAGGGTTGTTGCGGCCAAGAAAGGAGCTTAATCTCGGATGCTCGTTTTGGCCCGCAAAGTCAATGAGTCCCTGATGATAGGTGACGAAATAGAAGTCAAATTGCTGTCAATCGATGGGGATACAGTCCGCCTTGGGATTGAGGCACCCAAGGACGTGTTGATCCTCCGCAAGGAGCTCTACTCTCAAGTAGCGGAAGTCAACAGGTCGGCTGTAGAAGCTTCAAGTGAAGACATAGCCAAATTGTCTGATATGCTTTAGACATCAAGAAGTCTCAGAGCTGTGTTTGGAGTGGTTTTGAGCGGTTTTGCCGGACATGTCCGGCTCTCTTTTTGCCTATTTGCCGACAGCAATGGATTTCGCCCAAAGATGCTCGAATTGGGGTCTAATGTTTTGCTCAAATCGTGCCGATGAAATGGTTGAGGGAGTAAGAGCCACACTGGAGGCTATCCGACACAGCGGCCGGGTGGAGGAAGCCGAAGGTGGCGACACGATCGAGGTAGGACTGAAAGGGATGTCAGTCCAGAGAACTGTTCAAGGAGGAAGGGCAGATGAGAATCAATCACAATGTTGCAGCACTGAATACCTACAGACAGTTGACTGTAGCCAACAATGCTGCGACCAAGGCAATGGAGAAGTTGTCTTCGGGCCTTGGGATCAACAAGGCAGGAGACAACGCTGCCGGCCTCGCGATCAGCGAGAAGATGAGGGGTCAGATCAGAGGTTTGGATCAGGCATCGAGGAACGCTCAGGACGGTATCTCCTTGATTCAGACCGCAGAGGGTGCACTCAACGAGACCCACGCTATTTTGCAGCGCATGAGAGAGCTGGCAGTGCAGTCAGCGAACGACACATACACAGAGGTTGACCGTTCAGAGATCCAGAAGGAGATTGACCAGCTGTCACAGGAGCTCTCAAGGATCGGATCGACCACTGAGTTCAACACACAGAAGCTTCTAAACGGCAACTTCAAGGGCACGTTCCATATTGGTGCAAACGAGAATCAGAACCTGACGTTGACTATCAATGACATGAGAGGCTATGCACTGGGTGTAGCCGGTAAGGTTGCTGTTGAAGTTACAGCCAGCGTTGAAGTTCCAGTTCCAGAAGACGGCGAAGACGACGAAGACGGCAGTCTGAATATCATCGAGGGGACATATACAGTTGTCGCAGCTAGCGACGGCTACGAGCTACTAAACGCAGACGGTACGGTAGTTGGTAGCAGCGAAGATGGGGAAAATTGGGTAGACTCTAGTGGTGGTGAGTTGTTTAAGTTCGCCGAGGCCGTGACTCAGGGGACTGTAGTCATCACGGTGACTACTAAGGTCGAGGGTAGCCCAGACGATCCTACTATCACCACCGTCTACTCCGCAACCGCTACAGCGCTTGTCGACAACGCCGGACTACAGGCTGGCGAGTATACTGTCAACAATGACAAAGAGGTTCTGGATGCCGCAGGCAATGTTATTGGCAAGCTCGAAAAGCTCGAAGACACCGACGGCACCGTGGTGGGCACCGTGGTGAAGGATCTGGCAGGTAAAGAGCTTGTCTCGTTTAGCAGCGAGGATGTGACTGAGTTCACCGTCGGCGGAGTCAACGTCTCGAGTCAGGCAGCAGCGAACAAGGCAATCACCACCATAAACAACGCACTGGAGAAGGTATCCGCAGAGCGCTCCAAGCTCGGTGCTTACCAGAACAGGCTGGAGCACACGATCAATAACCTCGGAGCTTCTGCTGAGAACCTGACCGCAGCGGAGTCTCGAATCAGAGACGTCGACATGGCGAAGGAAATGATGGAGTTCACCAGAGCCAACATCCTCAGCCAGGCTGCTCAGGCGATGTTGGCACAGGCGAACCAGCTACCTCAGGGCGTTCTCCAGCTCCTCAGATAGCTTAGCAGCTTAGTGACGACATGGCGATGTTGTGTTATTGATGTGATGTAGTAGTGCTCTGGGCCCCGGATCCTCCGGGGCCTTTTGCTTTCTCGCTCTTATCCACGGATCCCTATCGTGCTGATCCCCTCAGTGATGTACTTCTGGAACGCTATGAAGATTACCATGACCGGGATCAGGGAGAGGACAGACATGGCAAAGACTGCACCCCAGTTGGTTACAGCTGACGGGTCTGCGAAGTTCCTCAATGCCAGAGAGACCGTGTGAAGTGTTGGCTTGTTGAGATAGAGCAATGGGCCTAGGAAGTCATCCCACTTCCAGTAGAACGAGAAGATCGCTGATGTGATCAACGCAGGCTTTACAAGCGGCAGGATGATCCACCACAGAGTGCCGAGCTTGTTTGCTCCGTCTATCTCAGCGGACTCGTCCAGCTCTGCAGGGATCCCCCGAACGAACTGCATGATGAGAAAGACGAAGAACGGGTCTGCGAGGAAGCGCGGCACGATCAGAGGTAGAAATGTGTTGATCCAGTTCAGTTTTCTAAACATGATGTACTGCGGGATCATCTGCACTTGGAATGGCAACATGAGAGTTGAGAGCATGCATATGAACCAGAACCTTTGGCCTGCAAACTTGATGCGCGCAAAGCCGTAAGCTACCAATAGAGACGACAAGACTGTTCCGATTGTGCCAAGACCTGCGATTATGAACGAGTTGCGGAAGTAGACGCCGAAAGAAACACTGCCGTACCCGGCCCAACCGGACTTGTAGTTCTCCAGTGTGAACTTCTTCGGAATCAACGAGGTGGTATATTGAAAGATCTCTGTCTTCTCTTTGAGGGAGCTCGCCAAGAGCCATACGAGAGGATATGCCATCACGACGCCGATAGCTATGACTACTGCGTAGTGCACTACCGTCCGCCTGAGTTCGCGCCGTCTCATCATTCTCGCTCCCCTGCTTCGTAATAGACCCAAAAGGAGGACGACTTAAAGGCCAGTAAGGTGAAGAATGCTATGATTATAAGTAAGAACCAGGCCATAGCAGAAGCATATCCCATCTCGAAGTCTCTAAAGCCCTTCTGGTATACGTAGAGAGTGTAAAAGAGCGTGGTATCTAGAGGCCTGCCGCCTGTGACTATGTATGCTTGGGTGAAGATCATGAATCCGCTGATGATCTGCATAACTAGGTTGAAAAAGAGCACCGGGCTCAGCATGGGAAGCGTGATGGACACAAAACGCCTTACAGTCCCTGCTCCATCGATCTCAGCTGCCTCGTACAAGGTCTGAGGTATCTGCTTGAGCCCTGCCAGCATTATCAGCATGGGAGATCCAAACTGCCAGGCTGCAAGGACGATCAGCGTCCATATCGCGGTTTTTGGATTGCCTAGCCAGTTGGGACCAACGACCCCTAGCATCTCTAGCAAGGCGTTTACCAATCCAGTCCTTCCGAAAATCTGTCGCCACATGACTGCGACTGCGACACTTCCACCGACAATGGAGGGAAGGTAGTAGACAGCTCTTGCGACATTGATCAACCTGCTGCTCTTTTGTAGGAGTAGAGCGAGTGCTAGTGCGGTTATTAGCCTCAGTGGTACCGCTGTGAAAACATAGTAGAACGTGGCCTTCAAGGAACGCTTGTACCGTATGTCTTCTGTAAACATCCGCACGAAGTTCCTGAGTCCAATCCAAGTTGGAGAGCCCACTATGTCGTATTTCGTAAACGACAAATAGAACGAAGCGATTACCGGTATGAGCGTGAAACAGAAGAACCCGATGAGCCACGGGCTAATAAACAAATAGCCAGCTATGTTGCTAGCACGTCTTCGCCTAGAGACACTGGGTTTCATCAACACCATCCCCTGCGCGACTATGTGCGGGCCTATGGGGCCCCAGATCCCGCTATGGCACCTCGACGAAATCTGGGACCCCTTTCTCAAACCGGCCAAACGCCGGTTGCTAGACATGTGTTCACTGGCTCTTCAAAATGCTGATCGCCTGAATCCTGAACTCCTCGGCTGCTACCGCAGGATCGATGTCTCCATACAGGACTTGTTCGGACAAGATGTCGAATACGTTCTGCATTATGTTGTTGTGTCCGGGCGGATCCGGAGGATCTATCGGCGTGCTGTATTGCTCGGCTATGTCGATAAAGCGGAACATCTCCTGTTGCGCCTCTGAGAGCATAGGCAGCAATGCCTCACGCACAGCAGGCGCAATCGGAACACCGCGCTCGGCCATCAGGATCTTGTTGGCCTCGATGTCGTTGGTGAAGAAGTCTACAAAGAGCGCGGCCTCTTCGGGATGTCTAGCCTGAGACGTAACGGAGAAAAACATGGATGGCTTGAGGTAGTTGCAATACACGGCACCCGGCTTTCCTACCTGCGGCATCAGTCCAAGCTTCAGCGGCCTGCCTGCAGATGAGACGAGCGCAACTATCATGTTGCTCCATGCGAAGTCCATCGCAGCCTGCTGAGAGACGATCAACGCGTCCTCAAGGCCCATGGCTGCACGCGCAGTCTCCTCCTCGAGTGTCGGCATAGCACCGCTCCTCTGGAGATCGAGTAGCATTTCAAAGAACTCGACATACAGGCTGTCATCGTCGTATCCGAGATCGGTCTGATCTTCGTTGTAGAGCCACAGTCCGTGCCCCTTTAGCCACGTCTTGAATATGTGTTCATGCCGGAAGTTCTCGCCTGCTCCGAAGATCCCAAGTCTGTCGTGGAGTGTCTTGCAGAGCTCAACCCACTCGTCCCAGGTGTAGAGCGTGTCGGGTATTTCGACTCCTGCCTTCTCAAATAGCTCCGGGTCAAATACCATGGCGAGGGAGTTTGTTCCGAGACTGATCGCATAGATCTTCCCGTCGATCATGCCGCCGGACAGTTGAGCTTCTGCGATCGTGGACAAATCCAATGTGCCAGCTGCAGAAAACTCATCTAGCGGCATCAGGAGGCCCCGCTTGACCCACTCGCCCAGGTAGGCATAGTCCTGTTGCATGACGTCAGGGAGGTTTCGCCCTGCTGCCTGGGTGGTCAGGAGTGGCCAGTAGTCAGCCCATCCTGAGTACTCGGGGAGCACCTTGATGTGTGGGTATTTCTGTTCGAAGAGCTCAATTGCTTTGAGAGTCCGGTCGTGCCGGTCCTGTGAACCCCACCATGCGACTCGGAGTTCGATCTGATCTGTAGCATGCGCTGCCAGAGAGAACACTGTCAAAACAATCAGAACAAGTACCACTGTCTTGCGCGCTTGACTCATCTCGAACCCTCCTACTAGTCCCGCCAGTGCGCGGGTTTGTTCACTCAAGAGTCTACACAGGCAGTCTGTACCACCCTCCGTTTCACAGCAGCGAGGCTCAAGGCAGAGCAAGATTCTTATACAGACCGCAAGATTGCTCGAGGTTGGAGCGCTTTTCTACGTCCGAAATGGCTCTGTGGTACGATTTGTGCATAAGCCCGGTTCAGGTATCAATTCGTGAATAAGAGCAATTCAGGTATCAACTCGGCGGACTTTCTGTCCGATATAGATAGTGAATACAGATGCATCTCCACTTCGGACAGACTGTCGGTTCAGCAGCTTAGAGCATTTCAAGAGGCTACACAACAGACAGTGTCTGGTCCACATAGGGGGTGTAGCCGCAATGCGGGTTGGAACATTGCCGTTTCAGCAGACAGCGTTGAGCACCGGCGCTCACGAGGAACAGCGCGTTCAACGCCCTGCTGTCGCCGATACTCCACACATACTTGCAGGCGGCCCGTGCCAGGCAGGCGAAATCACTGGCGAGGTGGCAAGGGCTGCAGCAGATGCAGCAAACAAGATACTTGGAGTATTCGGGACTACCGTTGAGTTTACTGTTCACGAGGAAACAGGTTTTGAAATCCTTCAGATCATTGACACGAGGACCAACACGGTCCTGAGGGAGATGCCTCCCCACGAGATTCTGGACATGATAGCCCGGATGTGGGAAGCAATCGGTGTTTTCGTAGACAAGACCGCGTAGCGCTTTTTGAGATCCTTATGATGAGGAGTGACTGACTTGTCTTCAAGTAACCTGCGCATCGGAGGGCTGGTTTCGGGCCTTGACACTGACCAGATCATCAAGGACCTTGTCAAAGCCCAGCGCTTGAAGCTGTCCGGTTACCAACAAAACAAGACCATACTTGAGTGGAAACAACAGGATTACCGCAGCATAAACAACCTCCTTCGCAGACTCCGTGACGTTACTTCTGATCTGCGGCTGCAAGGCACATACCTCCGCAAGGTGGCTGTGAGCAGCCAGGAATCAGTTGTCACGGCCACGGGAGGTACGACCGGTGAAGGGGTATATAGCATCGTAGTTACTAGGCTGGCGACTTCTGCAACTAAAGTCGGAAGGAGCTTGTCTGCGGATCCTACAGCCAAGATCGACACGTCGGCAAGCTTGTGGTCTCAGCGTGACCTTTTTGCCGACGGGACCGATGCCGACACAGATACATCGGTGAACTTCGAATGGGGCTCTGAAGGAGATACTTTCAGTTTCTCAATCAATGGTGAGGAGTTCACATTCGCTAACACGGTCACTCTCGATAGGATCTTTGCCGAGGTCAGTGCAAATGAGAATGCCAAAGTCACAATGATGTACGACTCGTTTACTGACAGAGTCGTTATTACCACAAAGAGCACCGGCGACAACAGGCCCGGCGATGAGATAGTCATCGACGACCCTTCAGGTTTTCTCAATGGGCTCTTGCAGTTCTCTGGAGCGGTCGAGACTGGTGGAGAAAACGCACAGTTCTCAATAAACGGGCTGGCCACCGAACGGACCACCAACACCTTTGTGTTCAACGGCGTAACATTTACTCTACAGGGGGTCTCGCCCGACCCGCTCCAACCTGCAAGAGTCACTGTGAGCACTGACACCGACGGGATCTACAACATGATCAGCGAATGGGTCGAGTTGTACAACAGCACGATTGAGTCTATATACGAAAAGCTCAATGAGAAGAGATATCCTGACTACAAGCCGCTGACCGATGAGCAAATCGAGAGCGAACAGCTCACGGACAAGCAGATTGACAAGTGGGAAGAGAAAGCCCGCAGCGGCCTGCTCAAGAACGACAGGCTGATCTCCGGCGAGATGACTAAGATCCGAATGGCCGTCTACAGGATAGTCAAAGGCATTGAGGACGGCTACAGGTCTCTAGCAGACATAGGGATCAAGACTGGTGAGTACGAGGAAAACGGGAAGCTGTACATAGACGAGGATGCTCTGAGAAAGGCAATCGAGTCTAATCCTGAGCAGGTTATGACCCTGTTTACTCACAGCAGTGGGAACGAAGACGAGATGGGTATTGCCAGGAGGCTGTACTACACACTCGTCGATGCTGTGGACCGCATCACTGACATGGCAGGCTCCGATGGCGACCTTGGAGACTCAAGCTTTATCGGCGAGCAGATCCGGTCAGTCAACAAGATGATTAGCAGAGAAGAGGACCGGCTGCAGAGGTTGGAGGACCGTTATTGGAGACAGTTCACAGCACTTGAGAGACTGGTAAGTCAGTTGAACGCCCAGAGCAGTTGGCTGCTCAGTATGTTCAACACGTATGGTGGCAATCAGTAGATGAGTCTAGGGGTTTTGGGGGTATGAGCTTTGCCCGAGTGCCGCAGCGACACCGAACATATGGATATGCGACTGCGACTCTTCCGAGAGATGCTGGCTGTGACTCGAGATCTCGATGATGCGCTTACGATCGAGGAGGTTACCTCGGACAACCTCAGCATCATAGACTTGCTGGTCGAGGCCAGGGAGTCTCTCATCTCCCGGATCAATGAGCTCGACGCCCGGGCAACGAGCCAGCAGTCCTCAGTCAGCTGCAGCGTTAGCGGGGAGGCTATAGGTACCGGAGCCGGTGATGTCAGTAATGCATCTCTAGACGGTGAATCGAGCGAGATCAGGGACGTCTTGCAGGAATTGATGGTACTGCAGAAACAGATCGATGCCAAGCTGAAGCGGCACAAAGCGAGAGCTCAACAACGTATTGGAGAAATCCGCAAACGTAGGGCCAGCGTTTCCGGCTACTACGACAAACTCGTTGCCAGCCGGCCTCGCTATGTGGATACGAGGAAGTGAATACAGCAAAGGTGGGGATATCAAGTGGCTATTGCCAATCCGTATGAGGCCTATCGCAGAACCCAGATACAGACTGCTAGCAGAGGAGAGCTTCTCTTGATGCTCTATGACGGGGCAATCAAGTTTGCAAACCAAGCGAAGAAGGCCATAGAAGACGGAGAAGTTGCCCATGCTCACCTGCGGCTGACTCGAGTGCAGGATATTGTGGCAGAATTGTCTGCTACACTTGACCATGACAGCAGTCCGGATATAGCCGACGGCCTGGCCAAGCTGTATGACTACATGATGCACCTGCTGGTGCAGGCAAACATCAAGAAGGACACAGAACCTCTTGATCAAGTGATCTCCATGTTGCTGGAGCTCAGAGAGACATGGAGACAGGTCGTCAGAGAAGGCGGTGGAGCCACAGGGCGCGCGGAAGCTGTGACCGTATCATCTGCAGCGAACTCGTAGCCTAGCCAAGGTCATCCTTAGAGGTACAGCATATCCTTCTTAGAGGGGGTTGGGCATTTGTCCCGCGATGAGATCGTCAGACGGATGGAAAGCAAGTACAGGGACGAACTCGACCTCTATCGTGTGTTGCACGGCGTTTGCCTCGAGCAGCACCGTGCGGCCAAGAACGGACAGATGGAAGAAGTAGTCCGTCTCTCGCAGGTCAAGAGCGACCTGATGAAGCAAATAAGCGCTCTAGAATCCGAAATCCAAGCGCTCAGGTCTGAGCTTCGTCGTATTGATTCCAACCTACCGCAAAGACACGGGCAACATAGACTGAAGGGACTAGCTTAGTCCCTTCACTTTCTTCACACTCGGCACTCCTTCCTTGCATGAACTTGTCAGGTCCCATCTCGAGCCACCGTAGGCGTAGTCCAGCGATTAGAGGATAGCTATCCTTTCCATCGAAGTGTTATAGGAAGAAACGATACTACTGGATAATCGCTTGGTAGGTACTGGTTTTGCCTGACCTTTTTTCTGAATGGAGGATAGAGGACAGCCTACGGTTCCTGTTGGCGAAGAATATGGGAGTGATGTAAGTCATGGCAGCAGAGGAGCCAACTGTTAGGATGCTCATTGTTGATGACGAGCCAAACATGCGAAAGGTGCTGGCTGACGTCTTTGCCGATGAAGGAATGTCGGTTGACGTCACAGCAGACGGCCTTACAGCGGTCTCGCTCATCAACCAGAACTCGTACGATGTAGCTATAGTCGATCTCAAGTTGCCCGACATATCCGGGATCGACGTGATCAAAGAGATCCGCAGGCGCAATCTATCTACAATTATCTTGATGATCACAGCGTATTCGACCGTAGATACTGCCATCGAAGCGATGAAGCTCGGAGCGTATGATTATGTGACCAAGCCTTTTAAGGTCGAAAGGCTTAAGGAGATCATCAATGACGCTGTCGCCGGATCGAGAAACAGGACGATTGCCGCTGCCGGTGCTGATGGCGAGGGCTTTGACGGAGTAGTCGGACGTTCTCCGCAGGTCCGGCAGGTGTTTGAGATGATCACAGACATAGCTCCAACAAACGCCACTGTCCTGATCTACGGAGAGAGCGGAACAGGCAAAGAGCTGCTCGCCAAGTACATACACAAGCGGAGCCTCAGGGCCCGCAAGCCGTTTATTAAGGTCAACTGCGCAGCCATACCCGAGACGCTGCTCGAGAGCGAGCTGTTCGGGCATGAAAAGGGCGCGTTTACCAATGCCGTTGCAAGGAAGCCCGGGCGGTTTGAGCTCGCTGACGGCGGGTCCATCTTCCTCGATGAGATCGGCGAGATGAGTCCGGCGATGCAATCTAAGCTCCTAAGGGTCGTGCAGGAGAAAGAGTTCGAGAGAGTAGGCGGCACACAGACGATCAAGGTGGATGTCAGGATCATCGCAGCTACGAACCGCAATCTGATGGAAGCCATGAGAGAAGGCAAGTTCAGAGAAGACCTGTACTACAGGCTGGCGGTGGTTCCGATAATGCTGCCGCCTCTGCGCGATAGGCGAGAGGACATTGAGGAGCTGGCAATGTCATTCTTGAGAAGGTACGCAGAGGAGACCGCCAAACCAGTGACCGGCTTTTCCAAAGAAGCGATGCAGGCTCTTCAGTCCTACGATTGGCCCGGAAACACCAGAGCTGCAGAATTGCATAGAACGGGCTGTTATTCTTTCAAAGGGCGAGGAAATCCAGTCAAAGGACCTCTATCTCAGCCACCGTCCGATTAATGCACCGCCTGATGACTCACAAGAGGTGGCAGCCGAAGAACTGCGAACTTCTAACCTGGAGGCTGCATCTGCTGCAGAAGATTCCTAGTCGCACCGAAAGCCGTGACAGCAGCTCGCCCAAGGAGCGGCAGTCTACGGCCGTATTTCACCTGTGCTCACCTGGTCGAGTGGGCGCATCTATGGAGGCTTGCGGATGCTCCAGAGAGTCATTGCGCGGATTAGGTTGGCCGGACCTGTTGTCAGTGTGATACTATTAGCGGCGCTGTCGTTGATTTTCGTCATACCTTCCCTGATTCTACTGCCACAGGGAATCAAGCTGCCCGTTGTCGCTGCCTTCCTTGCTCTGAGTGCAGTGACAATGACGGTTGTAGCCTGCATCATGGCTGCAGCCCGTGAGCGTTCGGAGGAGGCGGCTCAAAGCCTGAGGGTAAGGCTAGACCAGGTGCAACGCTTTGCAGACGACCTCATAGAGAGTGATACAGTCTTTCAAAACGACCTCATCGAGATCAATACCCGCCTCAACCAGCGCATAGTGAGGCTTCTCCGTCTGCTTGAAGTGAGCAAGCGGATTGTCAGCACTTACAACCCGGAGACTGTCGTACAGCAGATAGTTGACACCGTATCTGAGACAGTGGGGTACGGCTTTGCTGTGTTGGAGATCAACGATCCTCGTATAGGTGGGCACGGGTCAAGGGTAGTGTGCGAATCCGGCAGAGCAGACGTAGACATCGGTGGCAAGCAACAATTCGAGTTATCTGCTCCGCTGGAAGTGGGCGGGGTGAAAATCGGAACGCTGCGCCTAGTCACCAGCAAAGTCAACACGGGGACTCCCGAAGACATACAGACGCTCTCAACTTTGGCTACGTACGCTGCTATCGCTCTTGAAAACGCTCGCTTGTACACTGCTCTCACCTGTGTCAATAAGGACCTTTCAGCTCTAAACAATTACAACGAAGACATAGTTGAGTCAGTTGCAGGCGGTTTGATCGTCTTGGATCGGTCGCTCAAGGTGTTGACCTGGAATACCGGGATGGAGCAGATCAGCAAGGTCGAGCGCGACCAAGCTCTCGGGAGGAATCTGTTTGATTTGTTCTCCGACCGTGAGGACAGCCAACTCAGAGAACGGATAGCTGAAACTCTGGCAGACGGACAACCAAGAGAAATACGCAACTACACGTTCAGCACTCCTGCAGGCAACGAGTTCATTGGCTACGTCAAGGTATCACGGCTGCGCGCGAGCAAGGACGAAGTCAGCGGAGTCATCTTGAGTATCGAGGACGTCACAGAGAAAGCGAGAATGGGAGAGCAGCTGCGGCGCATGGAGAGGATGCGCACAGTCGGTGAGTTTGCTGCAGGAATGGCTCACGAGATCAACAATCCCATCGGCATTGTATCAGCGTGTGCAGAGTATCTGGCTGCGAGAGCCGAGGCAAATGAGATTGACAGAGAGAGGTTTGTCAGTCGCTTAAGGATAATCCAAGAGGAAGCGCTCAGGTGTTCTGCGATTGTCAGGAAGCTCTTGGTGTTCGCGAGGCAGTCCAAGCTCGAGCGCTCGAGCGTCAACCTCACTTCGCTGGTATCGGACGCGATGCTCCTCGTATCGCCTCGTGCAAACAAGGAGCAGATCGAGGTATCGCTGTTGCTTGAGGACATTCCCAATGTCATCGGCGATGAACAGCAGCTCAAACAGGTCTTTCTCAATCTCGTCCTGAACGCTCTCGAAGCAAGTAAGCCTGGTGAGCGCATCTGTGTCAGCACCAGATTTGTAGAGCGAGGAGAAGGTGACCCCGCAGTGATCAGGCAGTTCTTGTCTACGGGATCTGCAGGTATTCTGGGATATGTGGAGGTAAGCGTATCGGATGAGGGCCCGGGTATCAGTGAGGGGGACATAAACCGGGTTTTCAACCCGTTCTTTACGACCAAGCCGGAGGGGACAGGTCTTGGCCTTGCGATCTCGCACAGCATAATCGAGAGTCACGGCGGGCAGATACTGGTATGCAATAACCCATCGGGCAAAGGATGTACTGTCACAGTGAGGCTTCCGGTGGTCGCGTCGGAAATCGAGTGACACCGAAGCTGCAATCAGAGGCATGTAGCGCCACGTAGCGAGTGGGATATCTCGCCGTGATGCGAGATATCTGTACAATCGGACGAAGAGCTGCAAAGGTAGGGCCTTGCGCAAGCAAGGCCTTCTTGTACTCATGTGGCACGAGTCTTGCATGGATTCACAGACGACCGTTGTAACGATGAGGTGATGGCTGTGAATCGCACTGATCGAGTGACTCTCGACGTGCTTTCGAAGGCCCTGCAAGCAGCTTCGTTGAGGCAAGAGGCAATAGCCCAAAACCTCGCAAACGTAGATACTCCAGGCTACAAAGCTCTCGGAGTCAGCTTTGAAGAACAGCTCAGCAGAGCTCTGTCAGGGAGTGACTCAATCCAATTGAGGGTCACTCATCCGGCCCACCTGCGATCAACACCGCGATTGTCTCAGGTCAAACCTACATTGGTTCGCAGGACAGGTACAGAAGCGAGGGCGGATGGGAACAACGTGGACCCTGAGGCTGAAAACGCTGCGCTTGCAGAAAACCAGTTGTTGTACAGCCTTCTCACGCGTCTTGTGAGTGAGAAATACAGCCTATTGAGACACGCCATAAGTGAAGGGAAGCGGTAGTGTATGGGTCTTTTTGATTCATTCAGAATCGCTGCATCAGGCATGACTGCGCAAAGGCTGAGAATGGACGTAATAGCCGACAACGTCGCGAACGCCAACTCGACTCGGGACTCGTCAAATGAGCCTTATAGGCGCAAACTGGTCGTCTTTTCTGAAGCTCTGGACCGCGAGCTCGCATCCGGCGGCCGGTTGTCTGCCGGGAGGCTGTCAGGCAGCCTGAGGCATCAGGCGGTAGGCGTCGGCTCTCGTGGTATGAACGGAGTGAGAGTGGCCAGGATCGTTGAGGACCCGACTCCCGGCCCTATGGTCTACGATCCGGGGCATCCACTTGCGGATGAAAACGGGTACGTGCAGATGCCCAATGTCGACATTGTCAGGGAAATGGTGGACATGATCTCAGCGTCGAGGGCCTATGAGTCAAATGTCGCAGTCATCGAAGCTGCGAAGGCCATGTTCTTGAGAGCTCTTGAGATCGGTAGATAACATAGAGGCTTTTTGCATAGTTGCAGGAGGTGGCGAGTGAATGGCAGGCTTTGATCCGACTTCACTGATGCGGGCAGCTTCAATGGCGACCGGTAAGGTGGCGATTGAGGGACGGAGGACGCAGGGGGTCTCACTCGACCTGAACAACACGACCAAGGTCAAGAATGATTCTCTTCCGTCGTTTAAGGAGATGCTTGCTAAAGCCCTTGACACTGTGAACGATCTCCAGATCAACGCAGACCGTATGGCGCAAAAGGTCGCTACTGGAGAGGTAAACGACGTTCACGAAGTGCTGATGGCTGTTGAAGAGGTCAGCCTGGGGCTTCAGTTGACCATGCAGATCCGCAACAAGATTATTGAGGCCTATCAAGAGATCATGAGGATGCAGATCTAGTCTGCGCGCTTAGACTGACCTGTCGAGTGTGTTGAGTGGTCCCTGCTATGTATCTCGTCGGACGTAAGGTGAGCGTATGAACGAAAGGCTAGAGCAGATGCGCAATCAGGGCCTGACCGTGTGGCAGGCTCTTGACACCCGCAAGAGGATAGCTGTAGTTGCTATTTCAGTGGCTGTCTTGATAGGTTTGCTTAGTCTGGCCGTGTTTACAGGCAAGGATGACTATGTTCCACTGTATACGGGGCTTACTACAGCAGACGCCTATGAGGTCATGGAGAGACTTAAGTCAGACGGCATACCTTACAGACTAGCTGATGAGGGAAAAACCATCCTTGTCCCGTCCCTTCAAAAGCACGAGCTTCGTCTTCAGCTTGCCAGCGAGGGCATACCTCAAGGTGGAGGCGCCGGATTTGAGCTGTTTGATACGCAGGGCTTCGGGGTTACAGAGTTTACGCAGAGAGTGAACTACAGAAGGGCGCTGGAGGGCGAACTTGCCAAGACCTTTGCAGCATTCGAACAGGTAGAGTATGCAAAGGTCATGTTGGCAATACCAGAGCCTACGCTCTACTCCGATGAGGAAGAACCAGTGACTGCTTCTGTGTCTTTGAAGCTGAAACCCGGAAGGACTCTTAGCCAGGCCCAGATCAGGGGCATAGTGCACCTGGCTTCTGCAGCTGTCGAAGGCTTGAAACCTTCCAATGTCACGATTGTCGACACTTCTGGCAACATCCTGTGGATTGAGGATGACAGTGAATCCGCTTTCCAGAACAGGCTCAGCGTAGCCCAGCTTGAGGCCAAAGAACGCTATGAAAAAAGCTTGCAGGCGAGTATAGAGAGTATGCTTGAGAAGGTCGTAGGTCCCGGCAATGTAGCAGTGCGGGTGAACGCCGTGTTTAACTTCGACCAGGAGCAGAGCCACAGCGAGATTCTTGAGCCTGTCATTGACGGAGCCGGAGCGGTCATCAGCGAGCAGACGTATGCAGAGGAAACCCGGGGCCCGAGTGTTTGGGCGGAGGGTGTGCCCGGTACAGCAACCAACGTCGATGGAGATGTGCCGATCTACCAAGCAATCACAGACGACCAATACAGCACTTCGACTAGAAGTGAGGAAATACGCAATTATGAATACTCTCGGACGGTTACCCGCGTGGAGAGAGGGCCCGGACGTATTGAGAGACTATCAGTCTCAGCCTTAATCCACTCTGCTGGGTTGACTGAAGACGATACGGAGCGCGTGAGAGCGATTATCGCTGCTGCCGCAGGCATTGATGAATCCCGCGGGGACGAGATCGTCGTCCACGCCATGGCATTTAGGCCGAGACTGTCTGATGAGGAACTCGCTCAAATGGAGTTGGAGGCCGAGCGAGAAGCAGCGAGAGAAGCGCTGCGGCAGTATATCAAGCTGGGTGTTCCGGCGTTCCTAGGACTTATCGCTTTGATATTCGGGGCTATCGTCATCAGGACGATGCGGCGTCAAGTGTATCGTGACCTTGTGCCGGAGGGGCTAGTCGGTGAACTTGAGCTTGCAGCAGGCGAAGACGAAGCCGAAGAAGAGGAAGAGCTCCTAGGTATCCCTGATGAGGAGAAGTCGCCAGAAGAGCGGCAAAGGGAAGCGATTTTGAAGAACCTGGAGAGGATGGCGGACGAAAATCCCGAGGAGGTAGCGCGCTTGATTCGAGGATGGCTTCTTGAGGAGTGAGGTGAGAGCTGTGGCGTTGAGACAAGGCAAGGGCGGTTTGACAGGCCGACAGAAGGCTGCGATTGTCTTGGTTGCACTCGGATCGGAGCTCTCGGCCAAAATCTTCTCGCACCTTGAAGACGAACAGATCGAAGAGTTGACTATGGAAATCGCAACTATGGGAAAGATCCCTACTTCGACCAGAGACGCTGTTCTTCAGGAGTTCTACCACAGCGCCCTGGCACGAGAGTACATGGCATTTGGCGGCATTGATTATGCAAAAAACGTTCTCGAAAAGGCTCTGGGTGCGCAAAAAGCCATGGAGATCATCTCCAAGCTGACGGTATCACTCAAAGCGACGCCGTTTGAGTTTGTAAGGCAGGCTACTCCTGAGCAGCTCTTGAGCTTCCTCGAAGGAGAACACCCACAGACGATCGCTCTTGTTATCGCTCACCTTGAGCCTGCTAAGGCTGCTGTCCTGCTGTCTGCACTGCCTCAGGAGCTGCAGACAGAGGTGGCGTTGCGAATGGCGATCATGGAGGGCACCAACCCGAGTGTCGTCCGAGATGTTGAGCGTGAATTGGAGCGGCGCATGAGTTCTGCAGGCAATCAGGAGACGACTTCTGCAGGCGGGATCAAGAGCCTCGTTGACATACTCAACAACGTTGACCGCGCAACCGAGAAAGCAATACTCGAGCGCCTCGAAGAGGAAAGCCCTGCTATAGCCGAAGAGGTCTCCAAGATGCTGTTTGTGTTCGAAGACATCATATTGCTGGACGACAGAGCCGTTCAGCTCGTGCTGCGCGACATAGACCAAAAGGACCTGGCGCTGGCATTGAAGGTCGCAAGCGACGACGTCAAGGAAAAGATGTTCAAGAACATGTCGGAGCGAGCCGCGACGATGTTGAGGGAAGATATGGAGTTCATGGGGCCCGTAAGGCTGAGAAACGTAGAGGAGGCGCAGCAGCGCATAGTAGCGACGATCAGGCGGCTTGAAGAAGTGGGCGAGATTGTGGTGTCTCGCGGTCAGGGAGATGAGATCGTTGTCTAACATACTGAAGGCTAGCCACTACCTAGAGACTGACCTAAGGGCAATGGGCGTGAAGGTGCTCAGGAGTTCTTTGCGGCAGGCGGCAGAGGCTAGTATGTTCGAGACTCCTCCAGGCTTGACACTGGAGGAGTGGCGTGACCGCGTGGCTCAGATTGAGGCGGAGGCGCTGGAAAAAGCCAGCGCAATCACAAAACGTGCGGAGGCACAAGCACAAGAAACCATGGCCTTTGCGCGAGAGGCGGGGTACAGAGAAGGCTATTCCAAAGGATACGAAGAGGGATATGCCAAGGGGGAGCTGGAGGCAAAGACCCACTATCAACGAGAGTGGGATACTCGGCTAGAGCAGCTGGCTACCGTCTTGGACGAAATATTGCGCTTCAGGTCTATTCTGGTGGATCGGTACAAATCCGACATCGTCCAGCTCGTCATAGAGATGGCACAAATGGTGACCTGCGCTCAGATAGACAAGGATGACACCACCGTGCTAAGGGTCATCGAAGCGTGCCTGCGCAAAGCCAGCTCACCGACGACCCTGACGATCAGGGTCAATTTGTCTGACCTGCCGGTCGTCGTCGATGCGAAACGCGACCTGGAGGCGAAATACCCGACCCTCGAGTCAATAGAGGTCGTGGATGACCCCTCTGTAGAGCGAGGCGGGTGTTTGATAGAGACAGATTCCGGGTTTCTGGACGGCAGGATAGGTCAGCAGTTTCAGCGTGTCGCAGAGGCTTTCAACGACTCTGTGCAGGAGGGCTGAGATGGACAGCCTGATAGACCTCTTGGAGGCAAATCCACTAGACCTGGAAAAAAGCATAGCTGCAATCCGCAGGACCGATCCCATAACTGCAAATGGACGGGTCAAGCAGATCATTGGCCTCACTATCGAGTCTGCGGGTCCCGAGGCGCAGATAGGGGAGTACTGCGAGATCAGGTCAAGGCACCGTAGAGAGCCTGTCGGCGCAGAAGTGGTGGGGTTTAGGGGCGATCGGGTCTTGCTGATGCCTCTTGGAGAGATGGACGGCGTAGGGCCTGGCAGTGAGGTGGTTGCTTCTGGGCATTCGCTTAGAGTCCCTGTAGGGCCGGGCCTGCTAGGCCGAGTGCTAGACGGCCTGGGGCGGCCTATTGACGGAAAGGAAGCACCCGAAGCGGAAGCCTTCTACCCCGTGACAAACGCCCCGCCGCCACCGCTTGCGAGAAAGCGAATAACTCAGCATCTTGGCCTTGGAGTGCGTGCAATCGACGGTCTCTTGACTATTGGCCGCGGCCAGAGGATAGGCGTTTTCTCAGGCAGCGGGGTCGGCAAGAGCACTCTCATGGGCATCATCGCCAGAAACACCGAGGCCGACGTCAACGTTGTCGCCCTGATCGGCGAGAGAGGCCGTGAAGTGCGCGATTTCCTCGAGCGCGATCTCGGCGAAGACGGGTTGGCACGCTCGGTAGTAGTAGTTGCGACATCGGATCAGCCGGCCCTAGTCAGGCTCAAGGGCGCTTCTGTCGCTACGGCTATTGCCGAGTACTTCAGAGACCAGGGCAAAGACGTGATGCTGATGATGGACTCAGTCACTAGGTTTGCGATGGCCCAGAGGGAAGTCGGGCTGGCCATAGGCGAACCTCCCGCAACCCGGGGATATACCCCGTCTGTCTTTGCTCAGCTTCCCAAGCTTCTCGAAAGATCGGGGACGTCGGATAGGGGAAGCATCACCGGCCTGTACACAGTGCTCGTTGACGGGGACGATATGAACGAGCCCATAGCAGACGCTACCAGGGGTATCCTGGATGGGCATATCATTCTGTCTCGTAAGCTGGCTGCGAGAAACCATTACCCTGCCATCGACATCAACTCGAGCCTCAGTCGTCTGATGGTTGAAATCACAGATGATGACCATCAGCGCGCAGCATCAGTGCTAAGAGAGATCTTGTCTGTGTACTCCGAAGCTGAGGACCTGATCAACATAGGAGCTTACAACCGCGGCAGCAATCCAAAGATAGACTTCGCCATAGACAAGATAGATGCTGTAAACGGCTTCTTGAGGCAGGGGATAAATGAGCGGTCGACGTTTGAGGAAGCCGTTGCGATGCTAAAGGAAATAGTCAGTTGAGCGTGCGTTCTCAAGAGTTGTTTGGCTCAGTTCTTGCATAGATCAGTCTGACGTAGAGTCTCCAACCGGGGAGGCGGAGCTCCAGTATGGCGCGATTTAGATTTCGACTTCAGACTCTCTTGGACCACAGATTGCGTAAAGAAGACGAGCTAAAGCGCGGTCTCGGCGAGATTCAGAGAGCGATCATGCGTGAGCAGCAAGCCCTGGAACAGCTTGAGAGAGGCCTAAGGGAGGCGGCTGCCAGGCACGCACAGTTTGCCGCAGAGACAGTTGATGTTGAGAAGGAGCAGCTGTTCCGGAACTTCTACTCGTATCTGTGCTTGCGGATAGAGGACAAGCAGGAAACGATTTGCGAGCTAAACGAGAAGCTCGACGCTCAGCGCGACCGCGTCGTAGAGGCTATGCGCGAGCGGAAGACAGTGGAGAGCCTGCGAGATAGGAAGTTTGAGGAGTTCCGGTTGAACGAGCTTAGGAAAGAACAAGCATTTCTCGATGACTTAGCCACGACAAGATACGTTGTTAACCACCTCATTGAGGGTTCGGAGTCAGCACGATAGACGTTAGCCTTATGGGAAAGGAGGTGAACAAACACTTGAGTACCAACTCGATGCCGCAGTTGCTGACCTCTGTCAATGTGTTAGGCGTTGAGCAGGCCGCTACCGGGTCGACCTTCGATGGAGCCACGGCGCCATCTCACGCCGCGCAGGCGGAATTCGACGCCGAATTGGCTCAGGCTCTACTGGCTCAATCTGCCGGAGCAGCCGGATCGGAAGCTCGCAAGGAGGTTCAGTCAGTGCCTGCAGGTACACAGTCTAACGACTTCGCCGAGCCAGATAGCGCAGGTGAACGGCCAATCCAGCGGTCAGAGAAGCGTGCAGCTCAGTTGATCGATGAGGCGTATGCCTGCGAGCAGGGGGCGGGCCTAAACAGCATACTGTCAGCAGCTAGTGCCTCTACTATCCACGGCGTCCTTCAGGAGATCTTGGAGCATTCAGGGAGCGAGCAAGCCTTTGAGCTGGTTGGATCTGTTGAGAGCCCTCTCGAGGCGTCGGGCCCCGCGGTGATAAGCCCGGCTATGGGCCAGGCTGCGTCCATTGGCAGCCCTGTGCAGGGGGTTGGCCACGGCCAACCTGACCGAATGCAGGAAGCGCAAGGCGGCGACAGCCAGTTCGGCATCCCAGCTATGGGTGAGGAGGCCGGACTCACTGCACTTGATGGGCTCGGACCTGGACCGGCGGCTCTAGGGACGGTAGGAGGCTCAACCGAGCAGGGGACATTGATGGATGGCTCATTTGGGATCAACGCCGAGTCTCCAATGACCGACGGCCCGGTTGGTATTGACCAGCGTCAAAGCAGCGTCGGCACATGGATCAGGCAAAAGGACTCGTCTGGCCTCGCTCAGACCACGCCCAACACTGAAGAAACAGCCCTATCTGAACGTGGATCAGGACTTGAGCGAGTCGGCGTTGCTCGCCGATCTGCGGGCCAGCTGCAGCGGCGTGGACAGGCAACAAGCGGCAGAGCAGTGAGCCGAGGGGCGGCTGGCAGTAACCGCGCGTCGCTCAACGGCGGCATTAGGATACCGAATGGGCGGTCATACGTCGGCGGCCGCGAGCAGGTGTCGTCTCAATCCCAAGGGCTGCATGAGACCATTGATCCATCAGACCTGCCGGGCAGGATCGGGCATTCGCATCGACCGGGCGCCTCAGTCCACAGACCCGGACCAACTGCTCATAGCTTGCAGTCGATAGTCGGCACTGGAGTCGAGCACCATGTGAGAGTTGACAACAGGCCGATCAACGTGCAGTACGTGCTCTCCGAGGCAGTCGGGAGCCAGAGCAGCGCGCTCTCGGACCTCCAAGAGAGCGTCGTAGAGAGCGTTGCGGACCAGGATTGGATCCAGGAGTTGGTGCGGGACGCCTACGGGGTGTTGAACTCCCGGCCGATTGGCGAGTCGGAGATCAGCGGTCCAACCGAGAGCGCTCAAGGCTTTAGCAGTCAAGGCGTAGCTGCCGCTAACAGACCTGTCCAGACGCTTGGCACGGTCGGTACGGCCGGTGACGGGACCGACACGAGCGCAGCGCTCGACATGATCGGTACGGCCGGTGACGGGACCGACACGAGCGCAGCGCTCGACATGATCGGTACGGCCAGTGACGAGGCAGGCACTAGCGCAGGGTTTGGAGACGGTCCACATTCTGCCACAGTAGGGCTCACTGCGTCTCCAGAGGGAATCCCTCCTGAGAAGTGGGACGGAGTAGCTGTGATCAGGCAGAGTGAAGCGGCTGCGGCCCAACAAAGGCGACCAGTGTCGAGTCAGGGCAGGGGAGCACCCGCCGTAGAACTCGGCGAGGCTGCCAAAATCGAGCGCAGCCAGGCGATTGCCAGGCAGCGCGAAGCAACGGCCAATCATCAAGCACCCGGTATCTCGGACCAAGCCGGCACTGCAGAGATCAAGGCACAGAGTTTGGAACAACCGGCTGCCCAGCCTACTCAGTTGGATGAGCCGATCAGCTCGCGTTCAGTCATTGACCAGATCGTTGAGAAAATCGACATAGAGACCGGAGCTGTAAGGCAGAAGGTGATCATCGGTCTTGAACCTGAGAGCCTGGGTAGAGTGGAGGTCCGACTCGAGGTGGAGCGAGGTAGAGTTGTAGCTGGCTTTGCAGCAGAGACTGCGGAAACAAGAAGGATCCTTAGATTGTCTGCAGACAAGCTTGTCGACGCACTCAAAGCCCAAGGACTTGATGTCACAGCGATACGAGTCGCAGTGAGCCCGCCGGCACAGTCGGAGTTGGCTCACAACGATTTGCGTAGCGAGTTTGCCCAAAGCCAGTCTGGAAACATGAGCGATTCCAACTCGCACACAGCCGGATTTGGCCAGTCGGGGCAGCGTGGCCACGGCAGGCCGTACAGCTTCTACGAGGCACAGCCCAACCTGCCTTGGAACGGGTATGGCGAGGACACGATGAACGCTGAACTTGGACGGTTGGAGTTGAGAGCGTGACGCGACCAGTGACTGAATCTAGAGGAGGAGGTGACTAGATGCCTTTGCACACAACAGCAGTGAACCAACCCAATACCTACTACAGCAGCAGCCCTCAGCGAGCAGAGCGGACCAAGAACGAGCTTGGCAAGAACGACTTCCTGCAGTTGCTGGTGGTGGAGCTTAGAAATCAGGATATCTTCGCAGCTGCAGACAACAAGGAGTTCATGGGGCAGCTCGCTCAGTTCTCGGCCCTGGAGCAGATGCAAAACGTTGCATCCGGCCTTGAAAAGCTGGCATCCGCGCAGATGATGATTCACGGTTCGACACTCCTTGGCCGAACGGTTGAGGGGAGATCGATGGACGATCCGTCGGTCATTGTATCGGGCGAGGTTACTGAGGTCAGCTTTGGTAGCGAAGGCGTAGTCGTCTCAGTTGACGGGTCCTGGGTCAGGTTGTCCGACATAATCAGATTGAAGGCGACTGCAGATGCATGAAGACATGTTGCTACAAGAGGTGACTGAGTATGGTGGGTAAGCACTTAGATATACACCATCATCTGTCAGCGATTAGGCCACAGCCAGTCACCAGGCGACCAACGGAAGTCAAACAGAGCGGTAGAGGAAGTGCGGCACCAGAGGTATCGTTTGCGGACGTTCTCAAGCAACAGACTGCGGCAATGCCGCTCAAGTTCTCCGCTCACGCAGAGCAGCGTATGAGAGATCGCAATATCCGCTTGTCAGACGTGGAGCTGGCGAGGCTTCGCGACGCGGTGGATAGAGCAAGAGCCAAAGGTGCACGAGAGTCCTTGGTGATGATGGACAACGCTGCGTTTGTGGTCAGTGTAAGGAACCAAACGGTAATCACGGCTGTGGACCGAGAGAGCATGAAGCAGAACGTCTTTACGAACATTGATTCGGCAGTGATTGCCTAGTGGCTGCGAGTGCCACGGATGCTGTGGCATAGGGGCAGGACCTCGCAGAGGATGCCCCGTGGGTTCTGACTGATCGATGAACCCACAACAGCAACCAAAGGAGGTCGAATTGACAATGCTGCGTTCGTTGTTTGCTGGAGTGACCGGCTCCAGGAGCCACCAGTCCAGGATGGACGTTATCGGCAACAACATTGCGAACGTGAACACGATAGGCTACAAGAGTGCTCGAATGACCTTTCAGGAGGCGTTTGCCCAGACGATCAGGTCGGGATCTAGGCCGAGCGAAAATATCGGAGGCACCAACCCTGCTCAGATTGGTCTCGGCAATATGATCAGAAGCATTGACGTCGACATGACTCAAGGCGGCCTGGAGAGCACTGAAAAACTGACTGACATGGCCATTGACGGTGACGGGTTCTTCGTGCTGAGCGATGGCGAGGCTACGAAGTATACCAGAGACGGATCGTTTACCTTGGACGGCGAAGGATACCTGGTTGCCCCGGGCTCGGGGTACAAGGTGATGGGCTGGATGGCAACCGACGGTAAGATCGACAAGTCGGAGTCTCTCAAGGCAATCCGCATCCAGCTGGGCGAGAGCATGACTGCGCAGGCAACAGACATGGTCCGCTACAGAGGCAACCTCAACGCCGAATCCTCGGGCCTCTTTGACCTAGAGGCGTTGGGCATAGGCGCCGAAGTGGCCCGAATGCTGCATGATGCAGCCAAGGACGCGGCGGAAACCGCGAACAACCGTTCGGACGTAGCCGAAGGCGTGAAAAGTAGGGAGACCAGCATTAACACTGACATCAGCGCTCTACTCAGTGCGGCCAATACCGCTGCGTCGGGCCAAGGTGCAACTGCAGCAGATGTAGTGGCCGCGATCCGGGGCGCTACTGTGACGGACACACACCTGCAGAACGCAGTGGCTGACGCCTGCGACAGGGTGGCTAGTGCTATACCCGGCGCTACTGCACAGGATGTCATATCTGCTCTTGCGCGGATCCAGAACACTGTTGCGACTGTGACAGCTAGGGCCACAGAAGCGGCGCAGGAGGCGGCAGCCGATGGCAGCGCTACTCCCGCAGATGTCAGAGACGCTGTTGGAGACGTTCTCGACAGCACAAACGTGTTGCTAGCCAGCGCCCAGGCAGCTCCGTCAGAGTGGTCTACTCAGACGGAAATATACGATTCGCA
>Ga0208693_1000303_pt1 | contig 40628 bp, 22 predicted proteins | sample AD_UKC071_MetaG_FD_184438 | JGI IMG/M metagenome (GOLD analysis project Ga0208693, IMG submission 184438) | Active sludge microbial communities of municipal wastewater-treating anaerobic digesters from USA - AD_UKC071_MetaG (SPAdes) (version 2) | ecosystem: Engineered > Bioreactor > Anaerobic >... | reverse complement strand
GTGTCTCCTCGACACTGCTGCGTACTAATTCCTTAAGTTCGCTCTTGATGATTTCCTCGTTTAGTTGTACAATCTTCTTGGACATGGTTTGCAGTCTCCTTTCGGTGAATTTTGTGTGTGTATTATTTTACCAAAAGACTGCAAACTTGTCCTCTTTTTATCAGATTTTAAATTTGCGCAATTTATTGTACTTTATCCGACAGGATTTTTGTTTTGGTTGCGGAGAGGGAGATTTAAACCTTCACTGACAGTCTCGGCTAGGACCTGTGAGTCTGGCGCGTTTTCCAATTCCGACAAATAAAAAGCGGTAAATTCCAACATTTACATAATATGGGTTAATATAATCGTAGATTTTTGTAAAATTTGACATAATCTTATTGCGGAATCAGTAATTGTATGCTATACCAAAAACTAACATTGTATTTTTAAATTATAAATGAAACTATATTAATCTGGCCTAATATTTGGCAACTTTCAGCATAATCAATGATATGTAATAAAGCAATCAAAAGAACAGCTATTGTCTTGGCAATTCTGTGGAGCGCTTTGCGACAATTCCTGTTTATGAGTGTTTTTTAAGTAGCCCGAAGTATAAAAGCAAAGCAGCTTTTAAGCAAACGCAGGCATTACCTAAAAAGAAGGGGGATGATTAAACGGCTTTTCAATGCCGGTGTTTTTTATTAGGCCACGGCGATTAAATCAGGTATTAAGCTTAAAACCGCTTAATACAGTCAGTCAAAATTAGAAGGGGATAAAAAGGAGATGGAAAGATGACCAGCAAAAAGTCAGCAAAACGTGAGTTGCTGTCTTCCGTTATGGCTTTGCTGATTTGCATTGCCATGTTCAGCGGAACAACTTACGCATGGTTTACGGATTCAGTAACAAGCGGCGTCAACCGTATTGTTGCAGGTAATCTCGATGTTAAACTTTACCACAGCAACAAAACGGTAACAGACGAAGAGGTGGACGCATCAACCTTGCTCTTCACCGACATTGCACTTTGGGAGCCCGGAGCAATGGTTTACGAGAACTTTACAGTTGAAAACGCCGGCTCTCTTGCTCTTAAGTATGTTTTCAATTTAAAGGTTACTAACGCGACCGTTGTAAATGGAAGGTCCTTGGCGGATGTACTTAAGGTTGCCGTCGTTGAAGGCGGCGTCGCCGATGACCGCCCAGCCGCTTTGAGTGAAGATTTCAGTCCTATTAACAGCTTCAGTTTAAACGGCAGTCTTGAAAGCAATAAAACTGATACTTTCGGCATTATTGTTTATCGGCAGCCTGGCGAGAATGATAATGATTACAACGTAGCGGGCGAAGTATTTGAGATTAGTATTGGCGTAGACCTCTTTGCGACACAGATGACAAGCGAAAGCGACAGCTTTGACAACACCTATGATGCAGGCACTCAGCTTCCCGTCACCTTAATTATGCCCATCACAACAGCGCTGGATAACGGTGTTCTTACTACGCCTATAACCCTTGGCGCAGGCTCGGCTGGTGGTGTTTCAGCCGAAGAACCTGTTCACGTGGCAGTCCCCGCGGGTGCTAAGATTGAAGAAAACACAACCGACTTTACCGTTACAGTACAGCAAACGAATACTCCGGTTCCAGTAGACCCGGCGGTCAGCGCAATTGCATTTGACATTGACATGCCTCTTGCAAGCGACAGCTCGGAAGTCGTATCCATAACAATGCACATCGGCCGCGGTCTTACCCTGCTTGCCGTTTACCACGACGGGGTAGAGATGACTGAGGCAGATACAGGAGAAGCTGACACCTACCAGTATGACCCTGAATCCGGCAATATCACATTATACATTACTAGCTGCTCAGTCTTCACCTATGTACATCGCGAGGATTTTGTCGTAAGCAATTTCCAGGAGTTCCTGGCCGCGCTCAGCGCCGCCAAAGACGGAGATGTCATTGCTCTGGCTGATGATATCAACCCCACAAATGACTTTGAGATTGCAAAAAGCGTAACCATTGACATGAGGGGCAACGGTTTCGTTCGCGCAAGCGAGGCAGACGGCGGTTACGGAATCTCACTATTGCCGAACTGTGATTTAACGATGATGAATGGTCGTTGGGACATAGAAGGAGCTTTTGGTGATATCTCTGCCGAGGGCAGCAACGGAACATGCGTTGTCAAGTACAAAAATGTGGTGTTTACAGATTTGAAACCCGGCAATCCCGGCAGCACTCTCAAAAACGCATTCCATGCAAATATGTGGGGCAACATGACTGTCAACGTAACCTTTGAAAACTGCACTTTTAACAATGTAAGGATAGAATTCAGTGGATCGCATAGCGAAGTGGAATCTAACAACACGTATATTGCCGAATTCATCGGTTGTACCTTCAACAGCACCGTTGGTAACTTCTTATATGTAATCGATGCTGACAACTATTGTATGACCGAAGATTGCGTGGTAACAGTTTCGGGGTGCGAATTCAACATTACTTCAACCGGGAATGCTTTGATATTTGCTAATAAAACCGCTTCACCCGCCGTTAAGCTGAATTTTATCAACAATACCGTTAACGGATTCAAACACGACCCCAATGCTGCCTATGTTAAGGTTTGTTTACCAGGCACAAATTTTGATGTAACTGCAAGCGGTAACATATTTACCGGCATAGCCTCATTTAACTGATTAGAGTACACCTTAAATGCCCCTCACCCTTCGGGGTGAGGGGCAATCAAAGGACATAAGCGATAAGCTTATGTCCTTTGATTGTTAAATGGGACTGATATGCAGAAAACCTTAATAATAGTTTTGAAAACACCGTTTGTATCAACCGGTTGATATGGTTTGACCCCGCTTTCGGCAGGGTTAAAAAACAGTGCAAAAGCAGTACCGGCATATATATTCAACTCACGGATTCTGTGTTTTCAGACTCTATACAAAATGCCGGGGTAACGGAAAGAGCTTTATAAAAAAGCAGAGCATATTTAAAAACCTGCAAAATGGGAATCAAAACACCATTTTAACGGTTATCGAATATGCTTTGTTTTATTTTTCTGAAGAATTGCGAGAATTGACGGATTTATTTCCAACGATTCCGCAGCCGGAATATATCAATATAGTCACATATTAACGCAATCCAGTTATATTAGTCAGGAATAAAATATGGTATCCTATAATTGGCGAGTTGTGAAAACCATCCAAAAGAGAATATATCTGGATATTATTTAATATTATTTTGTGTAATAAAACTGGTTTAATTTTGACGTCGATAAAATATATTCCAAGTTCACTTGGAGATGAGCTGCACAGCATAAGTAGCAGAATATTAATAATTTACTTCAGTAAAGGGTTTCGCGTCCATAAAATTTCGTGAACACTTTTTTGGCAAATAGTTTGGATAAAGGAAGGGAACGGCTATGAAATACAAAGCTTTGTTCAGGTGTGTGGCCGTATGTCTTATCGCGGCGTTTTTTGTGGCATCCTGCAAAACTCCCGGGGACGTTTCCACCGGGTTACATATTGACGGAACTACCGACAGTCAGGGAAATACCGGCTCCGGCAGTGGAACAGCATCATTGAGCGGCCCGAATAAAACCGCTACAACAAGCGGGCAAGGAACTACAAGCACGTCTAAACCTCCGCAAAACACCACGACTTCTACCACAAGGAACACCAAGGAAAAGAACGTCAAAAATGTCATCAGGGAAGAGGCAATAAATTTGAAGCTGACAGAACCGGTTTTACAGCGCTCTATCGTTGATTCGGGCAATATGAACAGGCTGGCCAAGGTGATTCGAAAAGCTGCCCTTGGCGAAGATGTTACAATCGGTGTGATAGGTGGTTCCATTACAGAAGGCACCGGGGCTTCACCGGCTTCCAATAAATATGCAGAAAAGTTCAGAGCCTGGTGGCAGGCTACCTTTAATAAAAGCAAGCTCACCTTTGTCAATGCGGGCATGGGTGCTACGGATTCTATGATGGGCGTCCATCGGGCGGATGACGATTTGCTCAGCAAAAAGCCGGATTTGGTGATTATTGAGTTTTCAGTGAACGACTATACCACCGATTCCCAATTAGTCAAGTTATACAAAGAAGCATACGAAAGCTTAGTAAGAAAGATACTCAAACAAAGCAACCAGCCGGCTGTAATCCTGTTGTTTTTATTCAATCAGAGCGGGGGCAGCATGCAATCAGTACATGATGATATAGGCAAACACTATTCGCTGCCGATGATAAGCTATAAGGACGCAGTATGGCCTAAAGGCTCAAAAGTACTGTATGCATGGTCTGAGTTGTCGGGGGATAGTGTCCATCCGAATAATACCGGCCATGCGATTATCAGCGAGCTATTAATCTATTACATAAATACCGTTAGGGAACATATAGAGAGTATTCCGGAAAACATACCCGCTTTGCCGGCGCCGTTGACCGATGCAAGTTTTGAAAACGGTAAATTATTGAACAGTATGAACTTTCAGGCGATCAAATTAGGCTCCTTTGTGGTTAATTACAATGCGTTCTGGCAGTTTAAATATGGTTGGACAGTCAGCGGCGGCACCCAGCCGATTGAATTTAAATACAATGCGAAAAACATTTACATTCTTTACAAGAGAGACAAGACCAGCGGAAAGGGTGGTACCGTATCCGTCAAGCTTGATGGTCAGGTCATTGGCAGCATCAATTCAGACTACTCAACCAGTTGGGGGGATCATGTGTATTTTTATAAGGTGCTGGACAGCAATATAACCGGCAATCACACGGTTGAGATACAGCTGACTTCCACAAGTCCCAAAACCGATTTTGCGATACTCGGGTTAATGGTCTCTTAAAACAGTAAGCGTAAACGGCAGACGCTGCAGCATCCATTACATTGCCAGTGACGATGATAAGTGATTTAGCGTGGCAGGTGTCCAATGCCGCCACGCCATACGATTAATTGTTGAAAACTGACACAAGGTGATTAAAATGAGCACGAAAACAATCAAGGACGTACTGAAATGCTATATTGTTCGTGAAGGTCAATCGTTGGGTATTGATGTTGAGACGTTTTTGCCCGCGGTTTGTTACATTAAAAACGGTAAAATAACCGATTTTATGTTTGACTCCTTCATTTTTCTGCCATCACCCAATTATCTGTATGACTACGCTCCCGGCGACAGCGACGGCCGTAAGCCTATGAATAAGACTGAATGGCAGGAGTACATTGAGAAGGAAGAATTTATGCCCGGCAGAAATATTGACGCGCTGGAAAAAGCGGTCGGCATTGTCAAAAAAGAAGTGGGCAGGGAGGATTATAAGGCGAATGTGTTTATGTCGCTGTTTTATCCGCATAGCGATATGCATCATTTCGGCGAGGTCGACGGTGAAGATTTAGACCTGCAGGGAGTGGAAGGTAAGAAAAAAGCCTTAAAATGGATGGTGAACCATTCAATCAGAGAGTTTGAAAAAAGAGGTTATCAAAACCTTCAAATAGGTGGATTTTACTGGTTTACCGAAAACATTTCGAGAAATCCGGAAGAAAAGAACGAAGAGTTTTTGCGGTATATTACCGACTATATCCGTAGTCTCGGCTATATCACAATTTGGTCCGCGTGGTACAATGCTCCCGGCCATGACCGGTGGAGAGAAATCGGCTTTGATTTTTTGGGCTATCAGCCGAATTATTTCCCCGAGAATAAGAAATGGCCAAATCAGGGGAATAAAGAACGTTTGGAACTTATAACAAAGGCAGTTGAAAGGCTGGGGGTCGGTGTAGAGATTGAAATGGCGGATTTTGACGAAAAAAGCGTCGAAGTAGTTAAGGAATACTACGATGAAGGTGCAAAATCAGGCTGGATTAACTCCTTCCATATTTACTACATGGCAAGCGGTCCTGTGCTGATTCGTCGCCTTGCGGAAACGGAGAACGAACTGTTGCGTTCCGCGTATGACTGCACCTATCAATTTATCAAGCGAACCTACAATCCCCGCTGAAAGCAAGCAAATTTTAGAGAGTGTATTAGAGAGTGTATTTGTAAGAAAGGCAGCAAGCTGCCTGCTCGCCATCATGCACGGGTGGTGCTGCCGGGTATTACCATTACAGATAAGGGAAGAGTTGTTTTGGGGGATTACAAAACAACGGCAGAGAAACGTCATACTATGTTTATTAAACTCGGAGCCGACAGCATAGGACCTAGAATACAGGTTGTCGGCAAGTACAACGCTTTGTACGATATGGTGATGGTGCTGCGCTGCTTAGGCGGCAATAATATCTTCAATATAGCCTCGCCACTGAAAATCGCGAACACATCGGATATCATTTCCAATGATTTGAAGCATACCAGTCAGCTGATATCTGATGTTATGACAAGCGACTGGTTCGGTCCCCATAAAATATACGCTGTAAATAATGCCGACGGCGACAATCAGGGCTACGGCGGGTTTACGGGCGGTTCGCGTAACTATAACAATAACGAAAACACAGCCGATGCCGCCCCGACCGGCCGGAGCGCCAACGTTCGCATTGTTGTTGATGGAGTGACCTATCAAACGGCGTTTGAAGGGTACGCCGACTATGTCGATATCTATTGGGATACCTATGTTCAGGCAGGCAACACTATTAAAGCAGACGGCACGGGACGAGAGGTGTTGGTGGAGCATCACCATATGTCGTTTGATGGTACGACGTGGTTAACTGACACGGTATTCGAATTTTTAGAGGACGTAAAGTGGACACTGCATTATGGTATGCAATGCGTTTACGGCAATAGCTGGAACGGTGAAATCAGATATGACCAAGGGGATTGGCAATCCATTGCTTTTACGGATACCGAATCCCGCGATAAATTCACCGAAACGATGACGCTGCGTAAGAATGGGCATTATCTTGAAATGTATTTGGATAGCAGATATGGCTTGGGAGACAGGAGATATCTGCACAGCAATACCGCTTCCGGCGCGTTTAGCCGTATTTACGACGGTTTCGGAAAAGCCTATTTTCATCTTGTCAATTCAGACAATACATATATGCACGCGGGGGAGACTGCAGGTTATCGCGGCCATTACCGCTTCTATTGTGCAGAGTAAGAGTGGGCGGTAATTCGAATATGCTTTACCTTGTCTATAGCTTAGAATTGGGGGTGCGGTATTTTTTTGGACTAAGCACCCACTCCCAAACTTTTTCTGTATTCCATAGGGCTTAATGCTCCAAGGGACATTTTAATCCGTTTATCACGATACCATCGCATATATTCATCTATCTGATTAATAAAATCTTCAACGGTTACGTTCAGCCAGGAACAGCAGTCTATTATTGGAGATAAATATACTTTCCCTGCCGGAATAGAAAATTCTGTGATGTCAGTAAGCCATTTTTTGTTAGGCTTTTCGGCATAGAAGTTCCGTTTAATAACGTCTGGTACTTCAGAACTTATTTCTCCTTTATAGGAATTGTTAGCCGATTGCGAAACTCGAAAAATCCAGCAATGAAGCGGGTTTCGAGCTACAAATATATCTGACTTTTCTCCGTTTTTATGGTAAAATATAAGTGACAAAACGAACATAAAACCAAAGAAAACGGAGAAAAATCATGCAAAATAAAAATGTGCAAATGTCGCTTTTCGACACCTACAAAGATGTATGCTCCAAGATGGAAAATGCTAAATCGGAATTCATACAAATGCTTGAAGCATACATAAACTTAAAAGATATCATTCCACTTAAATTCTATTGGGCTTTTTACCGTAATCTCGGCAGAAAACGGGAATACACTCTCGAAAGCTTCATAAAATTTTGTATCCTTCAGGATGCTATTGGAATTTCACAAGATAAAACAATGCTGACTGTCTTAAAACTCAGTGATGAATTGCGGGACTACTGCGAATTTGATAAGGTACCCGATGCCTCAAAAATCACACGTTTAAAGCAGCATTTTGTGCATTACATCGAGATGATGTTTGACAGTCTTGTTGAAATAACAGAACCAATTTGCCGTGAACTTGACGCTAAAAAGTCCGATTACTTGATGTATGATACGACTGGCATTTTGGCGAATGTCGCGGAAAACAACCCGAAATTCCTTAATACCAAGATTAATAACGTAAAGAAATACGCTAAGAAAAATCCTAATTTAAACGCTCACGCTATGGCTTACGCTGCCATGCCCGAGACCGCTGCCGCTAATCCTTTCGTCAAACAGCAATACATAAACGGACATTTTTGTTATGCTCACAAAGCCGGGATATTGACTAACGGGTTGGGTATCATCAGAGATATCGCATTTTTTGACGATAGATTCAAAAACAGACACCCCGAGCTTGTTTCTAAAAAGACGGATAACCCCGAGCTTGACAAGGAAATAGCCGATTCCGTTTCCTTAAAGCCTGTATTATCGGATTTCTTTGAAGCCCATCCGACCTTCTCCTACAAAACATTCCTTGGTGATTCATCGTTTGATAAATATGACCATTACACCATGTTAAAACGTGAATTTCATTTTGAAAGAATGGCTATTCCGCTTAATTCCCGCAATCCCTCTGACAGTCATAAAAATTTTGACGAAAAGGGTACGCCGCTGTGTCCTCTGGATAAAACACCTTTTACGTATATTGGAAAAAGCGGCGGTGAAAATCGTTCAACACGCTTTAAATGGGTTTGTCATAAGTCCGAAATAGTTCCTAAATCTTCAAAACGGATTTGCACTTGTGAAACCCCTTGTACCGATTCCTCTTACGGAAGATGTGTTTACACTTATCCGGACAAAGATTTACGACTTTATCCCGGCATCCCACGTGGAACGGAGCATTGGGCCAATCTTTACAAGCACCGCACTTTAATTGAACGCACTATCAATATTCTGAAAGATCCTCTCTGCGGCGAAAATCTAAAATCATACTCCGCTCCCACAGCAAAAGCTAATCTTTTGTTCGCCGGTATTACCCAATTAATTGGCGTTGTACTTGCTCATGCTATTCATGAACCGAAACTTTGTAAATCGGTTCGAAAGTTAATCGCCGTTTAACAGTTGTCGGTCAATATCGTTTTAACCAGTGTGTAATTTTTTTATCCGCTGTCTTTTCTCATGCCCATTTTTTGCTCCTTTTCTTTATCACACGATTGTGTTATCTCATAATCCAGAAGCTTCCCATACATTACCATTTGTTGGGGCTTTTATTCCGAATTTCGCAATCGCCTAAATATCGATTTCCAACTGCATGTCCTGAACCTGTGCTTTGAGAGCTGCTATTTCATCATCAGAGAATGTGCTTCCTTCAGTCAGTTTTCCCCTTAGCCTTTCATTCGGTGGGTTCATAAGCGCTACAGTACCTTTCTGAATATACTTTTTCCTCCAAGTATATATACTCGCCTTGCTATAACCTATTTCATCTGAAACTGATTGTACATCTTCTCCCAACTCAAAGCAACGGTGTAGCGCTTCTAATTTTACTGATAATGAAGGATGCCTGGGATGTTCCGGAGTATTTTATCCACGAAACGTGGAGTACCCTTCCAGTACATGCTTCCTTCGTGTTATCCAATTATACAACGTTTGTCTGCGTGCCGGATAGCCGAGAATGGTAATGGTTTGAGTAACTGAACCTGTTTCATCATAAACCTCAAGTGCTTTAAGGTATTGTCCTTTTGTGTACATATTCTGCTCCTTCCGGAGCAAGTTCCAGTCCAACTTTTTGTCCGCACCCCCAATTCAATACAGTTCTACCTTGTTGTAATTCACTGACAAAAAAAGATGTCGCTTCGGCGCGGGCGAGAAAAGAAAAACGCACCCACGAAAGTGAGTGCGCGACTTGTCTGCGGCGGCTCGCCGCTGGTCGGAGTGACAGGACTTGAACCTGCGGCATCTTGCTCCCAAAGCAAGCGCGCTACCAACTGCGCCACACCCCGAAAATATTTCTGCCAAAGCACGCCTGCACGCCGGCAAATCCGGCTGCAGCGGGCATATAAATTATAATACAGCGGGTGTTATGTGTCAAGCGTCGAGGGGCGCGGTTCAGCGTCCGGTCTGCGCAAAGACGCATGCGTGCGGCTGCGCACAAACTTAAAAGCCGGAAAGATTGCTCTTTCCGGCTTTAAGGCAGTTTTGATGTATTAGCAGGGATCATCATTGCAGCAGCAAAGAATTAAAATGATTATCAATACAATCCACAGACAAGAATCGTTGTCTCCGAATATGCCACGTCTGCCCATGCTCTAACCTCCCTTACTACTTCTCTCACCAACATAATATGTTGCCGGCGAAAAAAGGTTAATAAAACTATTTTGCCGGAGCGCGGCCGCATGGAGTGAGTGGGCAGAGCGAAACGGTCAGGGGGAGAGGGGCAGAGACACAATCAGGGGGGATGAGCGCGGCGGGGAATTAAGCGGCGGCAAAGGGGAAAACGGAGAGAGGGTGAAAGGCAATGCGGGGAGCGGGGTATCAATAGTAGTATTTTTTAAGTTCAAACTCGCCGGTTACCGGGTTTTTATCCCTGTAATCCGCATACGCCACGCATTTTTCGGCGCGAAGGAGCGCGGCCCCGCGCCGGACTCCCTTGATTGGCGCGGTGTCCCGGTTATCTTTCATTTTTTTCAGCACAGCCTTTAACTGCGGTTTTGCGCTTTCATCTTTGAGCGCAGGCGGGAGGCTGCCGCCGGGATTGGTGGACAGGCGGTCACAGATTAAAACGTCTCTCAAAACCTCCCTGTCAATCCTGTCCCATTCGCTGAAGTATCGGTAAACGGCCGAGGTGTAGTCGTCCAGCGAGACCCTGCCGATATTCATAAAGGCGCAGTATTCGCCAAACCGGCGGAATAGCTCAAACGGGGGGACACCGGTTGTTGACAGGAGATACTCAAGAGTCCTGCGGAACCGCCCGCTGTTGTAGAGCCGGTTGAGGGAATCCTCGGCGCAGTGCAGCAGCTTAATTTCGTCTTCGGACAGCCACGGCGTTTCAATGACCTCGTACGGCGGGGATTTTGAAAAACGGCAGGGATACCGTTTGCTGTCCTCCCGCATCGGGGAGCCGTGCAGCAGCTTTAAGAAACCGAGTTGCAGCATGTGAGCCTTTAATTTGTAGGCGGCGTTGAAGCTGCTTGCAAAGCTAGCAAAATCCTCAAACGGCAGGCCGGCAATCAAATCAATGTGTATGTGGATGTTGCCGCTTGACACAAGCCGGCCGACGTTTTCTGTCAGCCTGTCCAAATCGGTTTTCCTGTTTACGGCTATTAAGGTTTTTTGGTTGAAGCTCTGCACGCCGATTTCAAGCTGTATCAGTCCCGGCGGAGCAGAGCAAAAAAGGTTAATCAGCCGCTCGTCCAGTATGTCCCCCGCGATTTCAAAATGAAAGCACACCCCGCGCGGGATGTCGGCGACGTATTTTGAGATTATGAACTCAACAAGTTCCGCCGCCCGTTTTTTGTTTGCGTTAAAGGTGCGGTCCACCAGCTTAACTGTTTTTGCGCCGCTGTTCGCGAGCATAATCAGCTCTTTTTTCGCCCTGTTGATATCGAAGTACCTGACGCCCCCGCTTTTGCAGGAAAGACAGAAGGCGCACGAGTAAGGGCAGCCGCGGCTGGTTTCGAGATAGGCGATACGGTTGCCGAGCGCGTCAAAATACTCACTGCCGTACGGGGACGGGGGGTCGCCGTCGTCAATAAAAGGCGGGGATTGCAGGATTTCGCTGCCCGCGCGGCGGCTTAACCCCGGAATATTTGCCGGCGGTTTTCCCTTATACAGCGCGTCCAGCAGGAGGGCGAAGGGCTTTTCACCCTCGCCGCAGACGACGTAGTCGATATAGGGGCGCTCCCTGAGTATCTGACCAGAATTATAGCTGACTTCCGGCCCGCCGAGTACCAGCACAGTGTCCGGAAGCTGCGATTTTATTTGCCTTGAAAGCTTTAATACCGCGGTTATATTCCATATATAGCAGCTGAACCCGACGACATCGGGGTTTTTGGCGACGATTTTTTTTAGCAAGAGTTCCGGCCTGTCGTTTATTGTCCCCTCCAGAACGCATACCTCAACCCTTTCGCCGCACCGCTCGGCGGCGGCTGCCGCCAAATACCACGGCGCGAGCGAGGAATGAATGTATTTTGAATTCATTGCGCATATCACTGCGGTGATTGGTTTTTCCATATTGCGGCGTCCTTTCTTTGTTTGCGGGTATTATTATAGCACAGCTTTGGTTAATAACACAAAACAGGCGGCGCGACGGCAGATTAATAAAAAGATTGTGCGCATTGGATACTTTGGGCGTCAATCTTTGAGGTTTATTATATTGAAATACATATTAGTCAATGATATAATATTTTGAGTATGCGGCTTAAACAGGCTTTGTAATTGCAAGATTAATACACAACTTTTAAAAACTGTTTACAATTTACCGCTGCAAGTTTAATACAATTAAAAGCAATCATACTGCGCGAATTAATGCTTAGGGGGAAGCGAAGTCATGATAGAAGTACAGAACCTGACCAAGCGGTACGGCAATCACGTGGCGGTGGACAATATAAGCTTTAAGGTGAACGAGGGGGAAATCCTCGGGTTTCTCGGCCCCAACGGCGCCGGGAAGACCACCACCATGAATATCCTGACCGGATATCTCTCCGCCAGCAGCGGGATTGCCAAAATCAACGATATTGACGTTCTTGAGCAGCCCAGCCTTGCGAAAATGAATATCGGATATATGCCGGAGCAGCCTCCCCTTTACCTTGACATGACGGTGAGGGAATATCTTGATTTCATGTACGATTTGAAAAAATGCAAGCTGCCGAGGCGGGAGCATATCGCGGAAATCTGCAAGCTGGTCAAAATCGAGAATGTCTACGGCAGGCTGATTAAAAATCTGTCCAAAGGGTACAGGCAGCGCGTCGGTCTGGCGCAGGCGCTTATCGGCAAGCCGCCGGTGCTGATACTGGACGAGCCCACCGTAGGCCTTGACCCCAAACAGATTTTAGAGATACGCGCTTTAATCAAAAGTCTCGGAAAACAGCATACTGTAATCCTGTCATCCCATATACTTCAGGAGATTGAGGCGGTGTGCGACCGCATTATCATAATCAACAAAGGAGTTTTAGTCGCGGACGGCAAGACCTCCGAGCTTGCGGTGAAACACTCTGCCGACCGCCGGCTTATCGTCCGGGTCGCGGGCGGCCATGACGAGGTGATTAACCTTCTTAAGCGGATACCGGGAGTTGACAAGGTTACTTCGCACGGCGAAAAAGAGCCGGGGGTTTATGAGTTCGCGATTGAGCCCAGCCACGGCTGCGATGTGCGCCGCGACGTTTCGACCCGCATTGCGGCGCGGAATTGGCCCATAATGGAAATGAAGTCGATGGAGATGACTCTGGAAGAAGTCTTTATTGCGCTCACCCGCGAGCGGCTGGATACTGTAAGGGCAAAGAAAGGGGTTCATTGAAATGAGTGCGGTTTTTAAGCGTGAGTTCAGGGCGTTTTTCACATCCCCGCTCGGTTATGTCGTTCTGGCGGCGCTGGGTTTTTTTGCGGGGCTGTTCTTCTACCTGATTAATATAGTGGGGTTCAGCTCGGATTTGTCTTATGTCTTCAGCAATATGTTCGCGTTTATCCTGATTGTGCTGCCGCTGGTAACCATGCGCCTGTTCAGCGAGGAGAAAAGGCAGAAAACAGACCAGGCTCTGCTCACTTCCCCTGTCAGCCTGACCGGGATAGTGCTGGGCAAATACTTTGCCGCGCTGCTGGTTTATGCGCTGTCCCTGCTTGAGATGATTGTGTTCGCGATGATAGTGGCTTTTCAGGTTACCCCCGACTGGACGGTGTTTTTGGGAAACTGTATCGGCATCCTGCTGATTGGCGGTTTTATAATTTCAATCGGACTGCTGATTTCAAGCCTGACCGAAAGCCAGCTGATTGCGGCCATCGGGACGCTCGGTATTTCGTTTATGCTGCTGCTGATGGATTCGGTGGCCTATCAGTTTTCAAGAATAAAAGTATTGACCACGGTTATAAACTTTCTTTCGGTATCCCAGCGTTACAGCTCGTTCACAAGCGGAGTAATCGCTTATGACGACATCATATACTTTGTGAGCATGCAGGCATTGATGCTGTTCCTGACCGTTCGCGTGCTCGACCGAAAGAGATGGGGTTAAACCCGTTCAGACTAGGGAAAGGAGCATGGGAATGAAAGACTTAAACAAGCCGCAGGGGGAAGAACTCCGCAGCGACAACAACGTGAGCGAAGTTGAAGAAGTTAATGAAAACGCGGCGGCCGAGAATGAGAATAAAGATACAATAGCAAAACAGGAGGACGGCGCGGCGGCCGAAGAAAAAGTTCAGGCAACCGAGTCGGCCGAAGGCGCGGGGGATGAAAAGGCCGAAGCCGAAGCCGAAGCCGGTGAAACTGACGGGAGCGCCGACGGGGAAGAGCCCGATAAGAAAGATAAAGAGGGCGAAAAACCGTCTGAAAAAATCAAAAAATTCCGCAGGGACTTGCGCCGTCTGCGCTACGGCGGCATGGCGACCGCGACCACCGCTGTGGCGATTGCGGTAGTGGTGCTGATTAATGTGATAGCCGGCATATTGAACGAACGGTTCCCTTTTAATATCGATTTGACGCCGGATAAGCTGTTTACCCTGTCCGAGGACAGCAAGAAGCTCGCCAAAGATACAGAAAAGGATACCGAGGTAATCGTTTTTGCCGAGGAGGCGAACTTCTCCTCCCCAAGCACCGAGGAAGACGCTATCAACAAGATATTCAAGCAGTTTTACGAGACCGCAAAGCAGTATGAAAGTCTTTCGGGCGGTAAAATCAAAGTATCATATATTGATTTGGCGGCAAATCCCACGGCGGCGACCAGGTACGCCGAATTCAACGTGAACAACGGGGATATACTGTTCCGCTGCGGGGAGCGCTGGCAGAAGTCGAGCATAAATGAGCTGTATAGCTTTGACGAGCAGTCGTATTATCTATATAACGTCTTGACCAACGTCTATTCCAAGGTCGAGGACGTGATGTCTTCAAACATCGCAATGGTAACCAGCGATTATACGCCGCTGGTAACCATCCTCACCGGGCATGACGAGGACGGCGATTTAATCGGCACGATTGAATCCCTTATCAAAAACAACAATTATGAAACCACAACGCTTAACATCACGGGTTCGGCCAAGTTCGACGAGAAATCGGTAATGGCGATTATTGCCGCGCCGCAGACCGACTATTCCGACGATGAGATTGAAAAGCTGCGCACATGGCTGAATAACGGCGGCAACTTCAACCGGCACCTGGCGGTGTTTGTGGACTACAGGTTTGAGTGCCCCAACCTGTTCGAATTCCTGAATGTAGAATACGGTCTGGAAGTAACCGACAATCTGGTGTTTGAAACCGACCCCAACAGGATGTACAGCTACTACCCGCAGTATATTTTCGGTGATATCCAAAGCAGCGACTTTACGGGCGAGATTGCCGACAAAAAGACGCTGATGCCGGTGGTACGACAAATCCTGACCCATAAGGAGAGCAGCAAGGACTATTCTCTTTACAACATTGATTTGGTTACTTTCCCCGAATCCAGCAAGCTGGTCAAGCTGTCGGACGCCCTTGATCAGGATAGACTTGACGAACTCAAGCAGGTTGACGCCGACGAATACCCGGTAACCGGGGCCGCCTATGCCACTAAATGGGGGTATGTGAACGGCACCGACAGGGTGGAGACAAACGTGTTCGTCAGCGGGTGCTTCACAGCGTTTACTTCAAATATCATGCAGCTTAGGACAATCGAAAACGAGGCGCTGCTGCTTTCAGTCTTCAACGGGTTTACCGGTAACGAGAGCCCGATAACCATCTCCAGCAAGCCGCTCGACAAGGCGAGACTGGAATTCACTACCGGTCAGCAGCAAATCTTCCTTATGGTATTTGTGGTTGCCATTCCGGTAATCCTGCTGATTAGCTCTCTTGTAGTATTCATGCGGAGGCGCCGTCTATGAAAAAACAGGTGCGAACGCTGATTATAGTATCCGTGATTGTACTGCTGTTGGCGGGGGCGCTGCTGGCGCTGCTGTTTCTGCTTCCCGAAAATGAGGACGACACCTCCTCGGATGTGGTCAGCGAGACCTCGATTGATGTAGTGAGCAAGACGACCGACAAGGACGGGAAGACGGTTGACAGGCCGGTCAAAAAGGTTGTGATAAAAAACGAGGCGGAGTTTGAGATATCCGAGAACAGGGAAAAACAGCTTGCCGTCAAGGGCTTTGAGGATTTGCCGGTCAATGAGAGCCAGATTGATTTATTGACCACAGAGCTCGCCAGTCTGACCGCCACCCGCAAGGTCGCCGAGGATTCTTCGAATGCCAAGGACTTCGGCCTTGACAAGCCGAGGGCGACCGCGGTGGCGACTTTCCACGACGATACCGTGATAAAATTCGAGCTGGGCAACGACGCTCCGAGCGATTTGGGCGCGTATGTCCGGGTTGAGGAGAACGGCCCGATTTACCTTGTGGACTCGGCCTTTGCCGAACACCTGCTGGACCCGCCGGAGGAGTATATCGGCACCACCCTGATAACCCCGCCTGAGGCCAGGAGCGACAGCGAGGATTCATCGGATTCAGGCTCCAGCGGAGACACCGCGGTTTTGAGGAGCCTTAAGCTTTCAGGCAGTTTCCGCAACAGCCGCGCGCTTGAGATTGCAATAAATGAAAAGACAGACGCCAGGGACTGGTTTTCGATTTATACCTACCTCACCGTATCCCCAGTTAAAAAAGGCGTAAGGGAAAATTTTTCCGAAAAGGCGCAGTCCATGCTGTCGCTTTACGCAATCAGGGCGGTAAAGGCTCACCCGACCGCCGCGCAGCTCAAAGAATACGGGCTTGACAAACCCTACTCGACGGCTGAAATCACCCTTGCGGTGCAGTCCTTAAAGTCCACCGACGACGACAAGACAATCGCCACTTTTTACAACACTACAAAGCATACCGTCAAGCTCGGCAAGAAGGACGACGAGGGGAATTACTACGCGCTGGTTAACGACATCAACGCTATCTACCTTGTGGCGCCCTCCTCGGTCCCGTGGGCGGAGCTGAAGTACGACGATATCGCAAGCGAGATGCTGTTCCTTCGGGATATCCAGACTATGAAGTCGATTGAAATCGAAGTGAACGGCAAGAAGACAAAAATAAACCTGACTCATTTCCCGGATGAAGAGGACAGAGATAAAAACCTGAAGGTGGAAATCGGCGGCAAACAGTACCCGACCGACCAATTCCGCACATTTTATCAGGTTCTGATGGGGATAAGACGGCACGGCGAGTCTGCCCAAAAGCCGGGCGGCAAACCGGAGGTTGTTATATCCCTGATTCCCGAAAAAACCGGCGAAACAATAACCGCGAGCTTTTACAAAAAGTCTGCCAGCATCTATCACTGCGCCATGTCCGACGGGGACGACTTCGCCGTCAAGGCGTCCGACATCGACAAGGTTAAGATGGCGCTTGAGGATTATTTGCAGGGCAGGGAGATAAAAGACATTTACTAATCTAAAAAACCGGCCGCAGGTAAAAAAACCTGCGGCCGGTTTTTTGGTTGCGGCTGTATTGTCATTCCAGGTATTCCAGCGAATCCTGTTTAAACTGTTTGCCGTTCGGGACAGTTTCCTCGCTATGCTTTGGGACAATTTCGGTGATGCCCTCGACATCGCTTTTTTTCACTTTTATCAAAACCCGCCAATACTTCATATCGGCTGTAAAAAAATAGGTTATTAAAGTAGTGTAATCGATTGTCAGCCTGCCGTTTTCCCTTGAAAGACTGTTAATCCTGTCCCTGAACGAGCCGCTTGAGCGGGTCAGGCATATTAAAACGATGGCGTTTTCTTCAAAAAAGTCATCGTCATAGCCTGCGATGTAACTGGAGCCGAAATCCTTATCCGAGTTGTAAAATTGGGTCAGTTCCGAATAGGAGCGGATTATGCGGGCGTCAAAATCCGATTTGATGGCGGAACCAGTTCCGCTTTTATAATACATTACCGTGTGGTTGAACGGTACTGCCGTTTTTTCCGCAGTCGTGCCGTTTAGGGACGTTGAGCTTGATATCGGTTCGGAATTGACGGGTCTTTCCTGTTTTTCACATCCGCTAAAAATCAATCCTGCGATTAAGAAGATTATCAGAGCCCAGGCTGTTATCTGCCGGCTATTTCTGCCCATACCAACTCTCCTGTTTGTTTTTTGCCGCCGTAAAAACTTTAGCGTCAAAAGGATTAATGATATTATATCATTAAAAACAGCAATTGACAATAATTTACGGACACAAGGGAGCGGAAGTGAATTCCGCTCCCCTGTGCCAGCATTTTATGCTATTTTACAGGCTTCATAAACATCTGTGTCCAGTAGAGAGTACCGTTGGCTTTTTTGGCTGCGCCCACTCCCGTATGGGTGTAGGAGTTGGACAGGATATTTGCCCGGTGTCCGGGAGAGTTCATCCAAGCTCTTACGACTTCACTCGCCGTTCTCTGTCCGTAGGCGATATTCTCGGCTGCGGCAGAGAAACGAAGTCCAAACGCTTCCATCATATCGAACGGCGAACCGTAGGTCGGCGAATAGTGCGAAAAATACCCTCTGTCAACCATATCCTGCGACTTGTAGCGCGCGACCCGTGAAAGCTGCCAGTCCGTGGTCAGCGCGGGAAGGCCGCGGCTTGTGCGCTCCTGATTTATAAGGCGGATTACCTCCGACTCAAAGGTCTTGAGCGGCGCCGCCTCCGGAATATTGATTACCTGACCGGGATATATCAGGTTCGGGTTTTTTATTGACGGGTTGGCTTTAATCAGCTCGGACAGGCCGACCTCGTATTTTACGGCGATTTTCCATAAAGAATCCCCTCGGACTACTTTATAGGTTGTCGCCTGAGCGGACGCCGACAAACCGATTGTGATGGAAAGAATAAAGGCGGTTAACGCGGTAATGAGCTTTTTCAAAAAATCACCTCCCGGAATATCATTTCCGGGGGGATAATAAATAACCTTGATAAATATTGAGCGAACAAGAACAGAATGGAGACGCGCGCCGCGGCGTTGAGCGCGGCGAAGCCGGCGCGCTGTATTAATTTGCGTGAAAAATATATTTTCTTTTTTATAAATATTGTTTACAAAACAGATTTTAATAGTTATAGTATTAACTAGAAAATACGCGAAAAAAGAAATAATTGCGCGAAAGAAGCGTTTTAGATGAAAAAAAGAACTAAAAAGGCTTTTTTGTTGTTTTTGGAGACGCCGTATGCAAGGCTTTTATTTTTTATCCTTTCGATGATTTACTTTGAGCTGCTTTTCAGGCTGTGGGTTTTCGGCTCGCTGTCCGCGGTCGGGACGGCGTATTCCGTCCTTTTTTCAATCCCGGCGGGAACGGCGGTTTTCATGCTGACCTCCTTTATCGGCAAGAGGGTCAACCGGTTTTTATCCTGCGCGCTGGTTTTGCTGTGTGCTCTGCCCTATGCCGTTCAGGCGGTGTACCATCATATTTTCAAGACTTTTTTGTTCCTGTACTCGGTTTTTGGCACAAATCAGGTTTTCCAATTCTATAAACAGATATTTGCGGCCATAGTAAAGTGCCTGCCGGTTATCCTGCCCCTTTTTCTGCCTTTTGTAATCATGCTGACGTTCGGGCGGAAATATTTCAGGTTTAACCCGCTTATATGGCGGTTTCTTCCGATGTCGGCGGCTTTTTTTGCCGTAACTCACCTTGTGGCGATTTTGGTGATGTCGGTCTTACCCCGCGGCCTTTATTCGCCGTACGATTTGTATTTCAACACCGCGGCGCCGGAACTGTCGGTCCAAAAGCTGGGGCTTTTTACCACAATGCGGCTGGATTTAAAGCGGATGATTTTGGGGAAGTATGACGGGACAGAAACCGGAGAAGACCCGGACAGTACGCCTGAAGAAGAAAACCTGCCAAAGACAGACCCTGAAAACAGCGGGAATGATTTGCCGGCGCCGGAGCCGGTTTACAGCCCCAATGTGATGGATATTGACTTTGAAAAGCTGATAGCCGCAGAAAAGGACAGTACCCTGCTTAAAATGCACCGGTATTTTTCCTCAGTCGAGCCGACCATGCAAAACAAGTACACCGGAATGTTTAAGGGCTGCAATTTCATATTCATCACGGCCGAATCCCTTTCGCATTACGTGATTGACAGGGATTTGACCCCGACACTTTACAGGCTTGCGAACGAGGGGTTTATTTTCAATAATTTCTATAACCCGAACTGGGGGGTCAGCACCAGCGACGGGGAGTATGTTGCGTGCACCGGCTTAATCCCGAAAGCCGGGGTCTGGAGCTTTTACCATTCGGGCAAGAACTGGCTACCGTTTGTGATGGGAAACCAGTTTTTGAGGCTCGGTTATTCCTCGCGCGCCTATCACAACCACACATATACTTATTACAAACGTAACATATCCCACCCGAATATGGGGTATATTTACAAGGGGGTCGGCAACGGGCTGAAAATCAAAAACACATGGCCGGAATCCGATTTAGAGATGGTGGACGTAACCACACCGGAATTCATCAACGATGAGAAATTCCATGTGTATTACATGACGGTGAGCGGGCATTTAAGCTATAATTTCACAGGCAACTACATCGCCTACAAAAACCGCCATCTTGTCGAGCGCCTGCCTTACAGCGATGCGGTCAAGGCATATCTGGCGTGCAATATCGAGCTTGACAGGGCGCTGGAGCTGCTGCTCAAACGGCTTGAGGAAGCCGGCGTGGACGGGAATACCGTGATTGCGATAAGCGCCGACCATTACCCCTACGGGCTTTCGAACGAGAATATAAGCGAGCTTGCCGGACATAATGTGGAAAGCAATTTCGAGCTTTTTAAAAGCGCGTTCATATTGTGGAAAAAAGGGATGGAGCCGGTTGTTGTGGACAAGGCATGTTCAAGCCTTGACATCATACCCACCCTGTCCAACCTTTTCGGGCTGGAATACGATTCGCGCCTGCTGATGGGCAGGGACATCCTGTCTAATTCCGAGCCGCTGGTGATTTTCGGCAACCGAAGCTGGATTACCGACAAGGCAAGGTACAATGCGATTACGGACAAGGTTGAAAACCTGTCCAGCGAAGAGCTCTCCGAAGGATACGTGGACAAAATCAACGGGATTGTAAACCAGAAGTTTCAGTACTCGGCGCTCATTCTCGACAAGGATTACTACAATATAGTTCTGCCGCGCAAGGATTTTGACGTCAGGGATTAGGCGTTTGACTGGGAGCGAATGTAAGACGGTGGCCGACGCGCGCGTCGGCCCCTGTTTTGGTGCCGGGCGGGGTGGAATGGGGGAGACGTAGGGAATGAAAATCCTCCGCCGCGCCTGTTTTAATATACTGCTATGACAAAAACGGATTGGAGCGCCGGTTTTTTATAATCAGGCGTTTTTTTGCGGCAATTTATGCTATAATACTGTAAATGCTAATAATGGTCTTATGAGGGAGCAGATTTTATGAAACGGATTGACGAGATTGCAAAAAAGCCAGAGCGCAGGGAAACCGTAATCCAGTTCGGCGAAGGCGGGTTTTTGCGCGGGTTTGCGGACTGGATGCTGCAAAAGCTGAATGACAGCGGGATATACAGCGGCAGCGCGGTAATTGTCCAGCCCATCCCGCAGGGGCTTGCGGAGCAGCTTAATTCTCAAAACTGCCTTTATACCCATATCATCCGCGGGGTGGAAGGGGTAGAGACCAAAATCATTGACGTTGTTTCGCGCTGTATCAACCCGTATGAAGATTACGAGGCTTATCTTGCACTTGCCGACAACCCTGATTTCAGATTTATTATATCCAACACCACCGAGGCCGGCATAGCCTATTCTGAAGGGGACAGTATCGGCGATGCGCCGCCGCGGTCCTTCCCGGCAAAGCTGGCTGCCCTGCTTTACCGCCGTTATAAAAACGGGCTTGACGGCTTTATCGTGCTGCCCTGCGAGCTGATTGACAGAAACGGCGAAAGGCTGAAAGAGATTGTGCTCAGGTACGCTGATGACTGGGGGCTTGAGAGCGGGTTTGCCGATTGGTTGGAGGAAAAAAACCATTTCTGCTCCACGCTTGTGGACAGGATTGTAACCGGATACCCGAAGGGAGAGGAGTTGCGGCTTGGCTACGAGGACCGGATGGTTAACACGTCGGAGTATTTCCACCTGTGGGTTATCGAAGGGGATAAACAGCTTGCGGATGAGCTGCCTTTTCATAAAATAGGGCTTAATGTGATTTGGACAGACAATATGGAGCCGTACCGCACCAGAAAGGTAAGAATTCTCAACGGCGCTCATACCTCGATGGTTTTTTGCGGACTGCTCAATGGGTTTGAGACGGTGAAATCCTGTATTGACGACCCTGATATGCTGGAGTTTATCAAGACCTGCATATACGACGAGATTATCCCGACCCTTGATTTGCCAAAAACCGAGCTTTTGGAATACGCCGACAGCGTGATGCAGAGGTTTGCAAACCCGTATATCCGCCACAGCCTGTCCTCAATCGCGCTGAATTCGGTCAGCAAATTCAAGGTGCGGGTGCTGCCGTCAATCCTTGAATATGTAAGGCGTAAAGGGGAAGCGCCGAAGGCCCTTGCCAAAGGTTTCGGCTGCCTGTTAAAATACTATAAGATTGGCGCTCCAGACGACAGCCCGAAAAATGTGGAGTTTATTAAAAACGCGCCGCTGCCTGAAATCCTGAAAAACCGGGAGCTCTGGGGACAGGATTTGTCGTTTTTGAAAGACGAGGTGGCAGAATATGCGGATTGACCCGCGGGACAATGTCGAGGTAAGCCTTGAAACCGGGCATAAAACCGCCCTGACGGATATAAAAGAAGGGGAAAACATTATAAAGTACGGTTTTCCGATAGGGCGCGCCACCAGAGATATAAAAAAAGGGGAGTTGGTGCATACCCACAACCTTAAGACCAACCTTGAAGGGGTTGTGGAGTATACCTATACCCCGCGCGAAATCAAAGAGCAAGAAACCGACTGCGTCAGAACGTTTATGGGTTATCAGCGCGAGGACGGCAGCGTTGGAATCCGCAACGAAGTATGGATTATCAACACCGTCGGCTGCGTCAACAAGGTTGCGCAGCGGATTGCCGAAAAGACCGGCGCCGAGAGCTTTGCCCATCCATTCGGCTGCTCGCAGCTTGGGGACGATTTTGAGTATACACAGAAAATCCTGAAGGGGCTGGTCAACCACCCCAACGCGGCGGGAGTGCTTGTTTTGGGGCTCGGCTGCGAGAACAACAACATCGAGGTCTTTAAAAAGTTTGTCGGCGAAGTCAGCAAGGACAGGGTCAAGCTCCTCTGCGCGCAGGACAGCGAGGACGAGATTGCGGAAGGAATAGAGATTGTAAAAAGACTGCAGAAGTACGCGGACACCTTCAAACGCAGGGAGATACCGGTCAGCAGGCTGAAGGTCGGGCTGAAATGCGGCGGCAGCGACGCTTTCAGCGGGATAACCGCGAACCCGCTTGTCGGCCGGTTTTCGGATATCCTGACATCCTGCGGCGGCAGTACGGTGCTTACGGAAGTTCCCGAAATGTTCGGGGCCGAGACCATCCTGATGGAGAGGGCGCAGAATAAAGAGGTTTTTGATAAGATTGTCAGGCTGATAAACGATTTTAAAAACTATTTTCTAAGGCACAATCAGGTGATTTACGAAAACCCCTCGCCGGGCAACAAGGCGGGCGGGATTACCACACTGGAGGAAAAGTCGCTGGGCTGTATTCAAAAAGGCGGCAGCTCGGCGGTGGTGGACGTTTTGGATATCGGGGACACCGTTGTCAAAAGCGGGCTGAACCTGTTAAACGGGCCGGGCAACGATATTGTCGCAACCACTAACCTTACCGCGAGCGGTGCGCACCTGATTCTGTTTACCACCGGTAGGGGCACTCCGGTCGGCGCGCCGGTGCCCACCGTAAAGATATCCTCTAACAGCCGGCTGTTTGAGTCCAAGCCCGGCTGGATAGATTTTGACGCCGGCGCGCTGCTTTCCGGAAAAAGCCTTGAACAGCTTTCTGTGGAGCTGTTTGACTATGTTTTGAGCGTGGCGAGCGGGGAAAGGACCAGAAACGAAATCAACGGGTACAAGGAGATTTCAATCTTCAAAGACGGAATTATTCTATAAAGGAGTGTTTTTGATGGGATTTATACACAGGGATTTTATGCTGGGGAGCGGGGCCGCCCGGCGGCTTTACCACGAGTACGCTAAGGATTTGCCTATAATTGACTACCACTGCCATTTAAGTCCGAAGATGATTGCCGAAAACCGCCGGTTTAAGAATATCACCGAGCTTTTTCTCGGCGGGGACCACTACAAATGGCGGGCGATGCGCTCATACGGCGTTGACGAAAAGTATATCACGGGCGCCGCGGACGATTATGACAAATTCTTAAAGTGGGCGGAGACACTGCCGCATTGTATCGGCAACCCGCTGTACCACTGGACCCATCTGGAGCTTAAACGGTATTTTGATATAGATGACGCCCTGTCGCCCAAAACCGCCGATAAAATCTGGAAAAAGGCGAACGAAATGCTGCAGGGCGACGATTTTACCCCGCAGTCCCTGATTGTAAGGTCGGGGGTTGAAATCCTCTGCACCACCGACGACCCGGCCGACGATTTGGAGTACCACCGGCAAATCAGGGAGTCGGGGTTCAAAGTCAGGGTGCTGCCCTCGTTCAGGCCGGACAAGGCGGTTGAAATCGGGCGGCCGGAGTTTGTAGAATATATGCGCGGCAACGGGATTGACTCGTTTGACGGGCTGCTTTCGTGGCTTCGGTCGCGGATAGAGTTCTTTCACCAGAACGGGTGCCGGCTGTCCGACCACGCGCTGAATCTTGTGCCTTATGCGGAGGGGGACCCAAAGGCGGCGTTTGACAAGGCGATGAGCGGCCAAATTCCCGATTTGCACGAACAGGAAGTCTACAAAACCGCCGTGCTGCGGTTCTGCGCGGCCAAATACGCCGCCCGTGGCTGGGCAATGCAGCTTCATATCGGTGCGCTGCGCAACAACAACAGCCGAATGTTCGATACCCTTGGGCCGGACGCCGGTTTTGACTCGATAAACGACAGCGGCATAGCCGAGCCGCTTTCAAGGTTTTTAGACAGCCTTGAAAAAGAGGATAAGCTGCCGAAGACCATTCTCTATAACCTCAATCCGAAAGACAATTATGTGCTTGCCGCCATGATAGGCAATTTTCAAAAGGCGCCCTATAAAGGCAAGCTGCAGTTCGGCTCCGGCTGGTGGTTCAACGACCAGCGCGACGGAATGGTGGCGCAGATGAAGGCGCTTGCCAACCTTGGGGTGTTAGGGACCTTCGTCGGTATGCTGACCGACTCCAGAAGTTTTGTGTCCTACCCGCGGCACGAGTATTTCCGCCGTATCCTCTGCGATTTAATCGGCGGGTGGGTAGAGCGCGGCGAGTACCCGAAGGACTACCAGACTCTGGGCGAAATAGTCCGGAATATTTGCTACTACAACGCAAAAAACTATTTTGAGTTTTAAAATCGCGGGGGTTGGCAGCAACCCCCGCGATTTTTAGGAGTATCGGCCGCAGGATGGTTTTTGTTTGCCTTAAAGCCTAAAACATTTGACGGCAAACCCCTGCGTATAAACCACCTAAAATGCATACTAATATAGTATATTTTTCGTCAAATTATATGATTGACAATGCGTCGCCGGCGGTATATAATATAACCGGGATGATTGTTAAATATTTAACAATCTTTAACGCTGTCTTGCGGAAAGGGGAATGGTCATGCAGGCGGTAAAAACCGATGTTCAAAAATCAATTGACATCCTTGTGGAGAACGCCCTCACGGCGCTTTCGGAATATATGGAGCTGTCGCAGGAGCAGGTAGACAAAATTACGCAGGAGATGGCGCTTGCCGGGCTTGACAGCCACATGCGGCTTGCGAAAATGGCGGTGGAGGAGACCGGACGCGGCGTTCTTGAGGACAAGGCGATAAAAAACATGTTTGCCACCGAATATATCTACCACAGCATTAAATATGAAAAAACGGTGGGGATTGTGAACGAAAACGAACACGAGGACTATTACGAGGTGATTGAGCCGGTCGGGGTGATTGCCGGGGTTACGCCGGTTACCAATCCCACCTCCACCACCATGTTTAAATCCATTATCGCCGCGAAAACCCGCAACCCGATTATATTCGCTTTCCACCCCTCTGCCCAGAAATGCAGCGCGGAGTCGGCGCGGATTTTAAGGGACGCGGCGGTAAAGGCGGGCGCGCCAAAGCACTGCATACAGTGGATTGAGACTCCGTCGGTGGAGGCCACCCGCGCGCTGATGGCTCATCCGGGGGTGTTCCTTATTCTCGCGACCGGAGGCACCGGAATGGTGCGCTCGGCGTATTCCTGCGGAAAGCCCGCTTTGGGGGTAGGGCCGGGCAATGTGCCGTGCTTTATCGAAAAGACCGCCAAGCTCGAAAGGGCGGTTACCGACCTTATCATGTCAAAATCCTTTGACAACGGGATGATTTGCGCTTCGGAACAGGCGGTTATCATCGAACAGCCGGTGTATCGGCAGGCAGTGGAGTATATGAAAGAGCATAATTGCTATTTTACCACTCCTGAGGAAACCAGAAAAATCGAGGCCGCGGTGATGAATGCCGAAACCTGCGCGGTCAATCCCGATATTGTGGGGAAAAGCCCGCAGTATATCGCGAAAAAAGCCGGTATTGAAATCCCGGCCGGCACAAAGATAATCTGCTGCGAAATCGGGGGCGTGGGCAGGGAATATCCGCTGTCCTATGAAAAGCTGTCCCCGGTGCTCGCGGTAATCAAGGCAAGGGACGCGGAGCACGGCATCCGTCTTTCTGAAAAAATGGTCGAAATCGGAGGGCTGGGTCATTCCTCGGTTATTCATTCAAGCGACGAGAATGTGATTGAAGAATTTTCAAGGCGGATGAAGACCGGCAGGGTGATTATCAACTCCCCTTCAACCCACGGCGCAATCGGGGATATTTACAACACCAACATGCCTTCCCTCACCTTAGGCTGCGGCACTTACGGCTCCAATTCCACCACCTCGAACGTTACCGCGGTCAATCTTATCAACCGCAAAAGGGTCGCAAAGAGGAGAGTCAACATGCAGTGGTTTAAAATCCCCGAGAAAATCTATTTTGAGTCCGGCTGCCTGCAATACCTTGAAAAAATGCCGGATATCAGCCGCGCCTTCATCGTAACCGACCCGCAGATGGTAAAGCTGGGGTATGTGGACAGGGTTTTGTATTATCTGAGAAAGCGCAAAAGCTATGTCCACTCCGAGATATTTACCGACGTGGAGCCAGACCCGTCGCTGGATACGGTGCAAAAAGGCGCGAAGATGATGGACAGCTTTAAGCCGGACGTTATAATCGCGCTGGGCGGCGGCTCGGCAATCGACGCCGCGAAAGGTATGTGGCTTTTTTATGAGCATCCGGAAACCGATTTTGAAGGGCTTGCCGAAAAGTTTATGGATATAAGGAAGCGGGTCTACAAGCTGCCGAGAATGGGCTCAAAGGCAAAGCTGGTGGCTATCCCGACCACGTCCGGTACCGGCAGCGAGGTTACCTCGTTTGCCGTTATCACCGACAGGGAGCGCAACATCAAATACCCGCTCGCCGATTACGAGCTTACCCCCGACGTCGCAATCGTGGACCCGGATTTTGTGATGACCGTTCCGCCTTCGGTTACGGCCGATACCGGCATGGACGTACTCACCCACGCGATTGAAGCCTATGTTTCGGTGCTCGCCTCCGACTACACCGACGCGCTCGCAATCAAGGCAATCAAGATGGTGTTCGAATACCTGCCGATTGCGTATAAGGACGGCTCGAACAAGCTGGCGCGCGAGAAGATGCACAACGCGTCCACCATAGCGGGGATGGCGTTCACCAACGCGTTTTTGGGGATAAACCACTCGCTTGCCCACAAGCTCGGCGGGGAATTCAATATCCCGCACGGCAGGGCGAACGCAATCCTGCTGCCCCACGTAATAGAATACAACGGGGTGAAAAGCCCGACAAAATTCGTGTCCTTTCCAAAATACGAGCGCTATATCGCCGCCGAAAAATACGCCGAAATCGCGCGGGAGCTCGGACTTGAGTTCGGCACCGCGGAGGAAGGGGCAAAAGCGCTTGCCGGCGCGGTCAGGGAGCTGATGAAAAAGATGAATATCCCGCTGACATTGAAAGCCTGTGGGATTGAGGAAGAAAAATTCCTTGAAAAGGTGGATTATCTCGCGATAAAGGCCTTTGAGGACCAGTGCACTACCGCCAATCCCCGCCTGCCGCTGGTCAGCGAGCTTGCCGGGCTTTATAAAAAGGCATACTACGGAGAATAGAAAAAAGTGTCTGGGACAAAAGACGTATCAGTCGCTTAAGGTGTCCATTAATCCCGGCAGTTTCTGTGCCGGACACTGAACTTTGAGCGCAAAAATAATAGCCCCCTGATGTCCATTCCGGACATCAGGGGGGGTTGAGTAAGTTTTAACCTAAAAATCGCCGCGGAATTCGGTCAGGGTTACGTTGATTGTGAAATAGTCCCTCCCGCCGTTGCGGTCCACCCTCATCAGGGTGATGGTAACCTTGTCGCCGATTTTGCGCTTTGAAAGCTCGTTTCTGAGTTCGGTCCCTCTTTTGATGGTCGTGTTGTCGATTTTTACGATGATATCCCCGACCCGCGCGTTAGTGCCTTCAAGGCAGGAGCCCTGTTTGATTTCGCGGATTTGGAAGCCCTCGTACCCCGGCTGGAGGATGTCAACACCGGTGATACCGAGCATTACGCGGTTTTTGACATAACCGTATTTGACAAGGTCGTCAATAATCACCTGGGCTTCCTTTATCGGGATTGAAAAACCGAGGCCTTCGTAGCCCGGCGCCGCAATCTTCGCGGAGTTGACACCCACGACCTGACCCTGCGCATTCAGCAACGGGCCGCCGGAGTTGCCGGGGTTGATGGCGGCGTCAATCTGCAGGCATTTTATCGCGTATCCGGTGTCTTCATAGACGTCCCGCGCGAGTCCGGAGACAATCCCCTGAGTTGTGGTCCACGACAGGCCGCCCGCGTTGCCGATTGCGACAACCTTGTCGCCCAGCCTTAATTTGGACGAATCGCCGAATTCGGGGACCGAGAGCTTGACCGCGGCGACCCGTATCACCGCAAGGTCGGTATCTTTGTCCGCGCCCACTACTTCGGCGTTTTCGTAAACCGTGCCGTCGTATGTCCTGACGTCAATCCGCTCGTAAGACCTGCCGGTCTGCTCGTTGATTACCACATGCCAGTTGGTGATGATATACCCGTCGGCGCTCATTATAATCCCCGACGCGGCGCCCACTTCAACAAGCTGGGTACCGGTGCCGTAGAAGGAGGTGCGCCTGTCGTAAACCGTGATTACCACGGTGGAATCGAGGTTCTTTTCGACAATTGTGGCGGTGCTGAGCCCCATGGCGTCGGGGTCGTTTTCAACGATGTTCAGGGAAGGCGCGCTGGTGTTTGGAGCGGTCGAGGACACCTGCGAGGAAGTGTCAGCCTTGCCGGGCCGGTTGTCGTTGATGACGACAGCCAGCAGCACCGACAGCGAAATCACCGCGACTGCGCACAGGGCGCTGAGGGTCGCTATCGCGATGGTCGCGCCTTTCTTCTTTTTAGGCGGCTTTGGGGGCTGCTGGTGGTTTTGCGGGGCGTTCGGCTGCCCATGGGGAATGCGCTGCCAGCTGCCGTACGGGTTGTAGCCGCCCTGATTGCCAAAACCGCCCTGCTGACCGCCCTGCTGACCGCTGTGCGGCTGCTGCGGCGGAGTATAGTCGTTGGAGCCGAATGGGACGGGCTTTGGCGCGTTGACGCCGTAGCGGTAGGTGGTATTGCCAGACTGTGTCTGACCGCCCGCCGGATAGCCGGTTTCCCCCGGCGTGTACCATGAACTGCCGCCCTGATTTGCATCAGGCTGTGCCTGCTGTTCCTTTTCAGCGTCTTCCGGCCGGGTTTCCCCGGCGCTTGAAGGCTGGGTTTCATCCACGGCTTCGACGTTTTCTACCGTACCGCTGTCCTGATTTTCCAATTGTTCGCCGTTTTCTTTTGGTTCTTCTGTGAAATTCCCGTCGAACCAGCTTGACATTTACTTCATTCCTTTCGGCATGGTGTATGCTAATTATATTCTAACCGGTTTTTATGTACAACTGTTAAATAAAATAAATATATTTTTTTAATTTTTGCGGGCAAGGCCGGGTTCCGGCAGCCAGAAAACGAATTCGCAGTATTCGCCTTCGGCCGAGCGGACCGAAATCTCGCCGTGATGAAGGTTTATCACCGTTTTGACGATATACAGGCCAAGCCCCATGCCTTCCCTGTCCAGACTTCTTGACTTGTCGCTTTTATAAAACCTTTCGAAAATATGGGGCATTTCGTGAGACGGTATCCCCTGCCCGGTGTTGCGGATTAAAAAGTAAACCCGCTTGTCCCTGCGGGAGATGTTCAGGGTCAGTGTGCCGCCTTCGTCCATGAACTTGATTGCGTTGTCTATAAGGTTATAGACAACCTGCCCCAACAGGTCGAAATCCGCGAAAACGTCAATCCGCGGGGCGTCTTCAATCCCCTCGACGGTGATGTTTTTTTCTTCAATCCGCTGGACAAACGACAGCAGGATGTTGCAGACCTGTTCGGTGAAGTCGTAGTAAGTCGGGTTGATTTTAAGCTCCCCGGTATCTATGCGGGAAAGGTCCAGCATGGATTTGACAAGGCGGGAGAGCCGCTTGACTTCCTGTGTAACAATCCGAAGGTAGTACTCGTGTTTTTCCTTTGGTATGGTGCCGTCCAGTATGCCGTCAATAAATCCGGCTATGGTGGTCATCGGGGTTTTAAGCTCGTGGGAGACATTGGCAATAAAGCTGCGCCGCATTCCCTCCACCGACGACAGCGAAATTGCCATGTTGTTCAGCGAGGAGGCGAGCTCGGCGACTTCGTCCCTGCCAAACACCCGAATTCTTTGGCTGAAATCCCCCATTCCGAAGCTGCGCGCGGCGGCCGCCATCTGGCGCAGCGGGCGCACCATCCGCAGCGTCATTATATACACCGCTATGAATGTCAACGCAAGAACGCCGAGCGCCGAAAGGAAGAACACCTGCAGGTTGTTTTTCAGGTATTCGCTTAAGCCCTCGGCTGAAGTCGAGGCGAACACGTAACCTGCCACCGTGTCGCTGTATATTTTGATTGGCACCCCCACCGAGTACTGGCGGCTGTCGTAAATCCCATCCAGCAGCCCGACCTCGAAATACTCGCCGGATTTGAGCTTTTCGATTATCTGCTGCGAAAGACGGGCTTTTTTCAGAACTACCTCGGCGTTGTCGGAATACAGCAGTATGGCGCCGTCGGTGCCGGTGATAAAAAAATACGAGTCTATGGTTCTGGCAACAAGGCTTAAATACGGGTATAAATCGGTGATGTTTTCCCCGCCTTTGATGTACTGCGAGGCTATCCGCGACATGTTCAGGGTGTTTTCCTTGAGCAGTTGCTGTTTTTCCGAAACCCAGTACCGGGTTGACAAAAGCATCTGCAGGCCGCCCATCGCGGCGAAACTGACGGTGATTATTGCGGATAGTACGGTGAAATACTTTGCGAAAATGCTTTTAAACACAATCGGCACCTGCTTTTACAAATAAGGGCAGGATTTTTACTGCCCGCTGTCGTCCCTGACTTCAAACTTATAACCGACTCCCCATACCGTTTTGAGGGTCCACTGGTTCGAGACCCCTTCCAGCTTTTCACGGAGCCTTTTTACATGCACGTCAACAGTGCGGCTGTCTCCATAATATTCAAAACCCCATACCTCGTCAAGGAGCTGGTCGCGCGTGAACACCCGGTTGGGGTTGCTGGCAAGGTGGAAAAGCAACTCCATTTCCTTTGGCGGGGCGTCCACCTGCTTGCAGCGTATTTTGAGCTCGTAGTTTTCCATGTTTATGTAGAGGTTGTCAAACTGCACCACCTTGGATTTTTGCTGGGATTTCCCGCTGCGGCGCAGCACCGCCTTGACACGGGCGACGACTTCTTTGGCCTCGAATGGTTTCACCACATAGTCGTCGGCGCCGAGCTCAAGGCCGAGCACCTTGTCAAAAACCTCGCCCTTTGCCGTCAGCATTATAATCGGGCAGGTTGATTTTTTCCTGATTTCGCGGCAGACCTGCCATCCGTCAAGAACAGGCATCATTATATCTAAAAGTATGAGTTCGGGCTTTTCGCGGTCGAACATTTCAAGCGCTTCTGCCCCGTTGTAGGCGAGCACCACCTCGAAATCCTCTTTTTCAAGGTACAGCCGCAAAAGCTCGCATATATTGCTGTCATCGTCCACTACCATGATTTTGCCTGCTGACATTTGGCAGTCCTCCCTTAATTTGATATTGTTTCGCTTATCATTTTATCAGAATTTCAGCCGTATTTATGAATTTTGTTTAAATGTTTGTTGATAAAACTATTTCAGCGAAGGCAGGCGAGCGGGCCGCCGGCGGTCAAACCGCGGGTTTTATAACCATTATAGCAAAAACAAAGGTTTTTTGGTTTTCAGCCTGTTTTTTTAATCGCCCGGCTTGCGTCCACCGCCGTATTCAGCGAAAACGAGTAAAAAAGGCATTCGTGCACCGGCATGCCGAGGGTCTGTTCGAGCGCGGTGGCATAAAAGCCAAGCTGTTCGCGGTACCGCTCTATCAGTTCCTCTCCGGTTTTGACGTAATCGGTTTTGTAGTCCACTACGGTGAGACTGCCGTTTTCCACAATCACGCAGTCGGCAATCCCCTGCACCACCACAAATTCATCCTCGCTGTCAGGCGAAAGCCCTGTGTCAAACAGGGTTTTTGCGGGTACCTCAATCGTAAAGCGCACCTCGCGCAGCAGCCTGTCGGCTTTTTTCAGCCTTTGATACAGGCTGCCGGCAAAAAACCGCTCTACTTTTTCAACCGGCACCGCCCTGCCCTGTTCAGCGGTCAGGTAGCCTTTGGATACAAGCCGGCTGATTTCGGCTTTCACGTCCTTTGCCGCGGCGTCGTAGTCGGCAAACTGCATGAAGGTGTGCAGCGCGGTGCCGCGTTCAGCAGGGGTCAGCCCGCCTTCGCTTAAGAATGCCGGACGGGATTTTGCGATGTTTTCGCGCAGCACCCTGCCGCTCGCGATGTCGGACGCCGCGAGCTTTGCGGGCAGCGCGCTTATCTCCGCGTAGGGGTATGTATATGAAATCCGCTGTTCGATTATCTTGGCAAACGCGGTGTCCGGCTGCGGCTGTTCATCTTCCTGCGGCTTATATTCCTCCGGGCCGGGGGCGGGGAGAATGTCAACCGTCCACTCGTATTCCGCCGGCAGCACCGGCATGTATTCGTCCCCGGCGAGCGAGCGGAGCTGTCCGCCCGACGGGTGGCGGAGCGCGGCGGCGAGTATCCAGTCGTACACCCCGCCCGCTTCCAGCACCGCGTAAGGGGGCAGCTGTTCTTCATCACTTATCAGAGCGGAGAGGGAGTTCAGCTTGTTTTCAAGGGATTTTAGAGTCATCACCATCATCAGCTTTTCCCTTGCGCGGGTCATCGCGACGTACAGCACCCGCAGTTCCTCGGCCAGCTCGCTTTTTGTGATGGAGTGGGATACCGCGAGACGGGGGAGGGTGTTCCACTGCACAAGGGTATCGGTATCGCGCCGCCTGAAGCCCACTCCCATATCGGAATGAATTAGCAGGTTGCCGGATATTGATTCGCGGTTGAACCTGCCGCCCATGCCGGCGATGAACACAAACGGGAATTCCAGCCCCTTTGAGCGGTGAATGCTTATTATCCTGACCGCGTCCAGAGAGCCGGGGAAGGCCGCAGACCCCTGTTCGTCAAGCTGTTCCGCATGGTCAATCATTCGGATAAACGCGGAAAGCCCGCGAAAGCCCCTGTCTTCAAACCTGCGCGCCATATCGTGGAGTATCCGCAGGTTTGCGACCCGCTGTTCCCCGTTTTTCATCGCCGCCGCGATTGAGGGGAGCGCCGCGTCCTGATATACCCTGTGGATTAGCAAATCGGCGGGCATGGTTACGGCCAGCAGCCGCCACCTGTCTATCCGGCTTAAAAAGGATTGCACCTGTTTTTTTAATTCATGGTCCCCGCCGTTTTTGGAATAGCGGCGCAGGGCGGTGTAAAGCCGGCTGTCGGGGTCGTTCAGGCGGATTTTCGCAAGGTGGTCGGGGGTGAAACCAAATGCCGGGGAGAACAGCGCCGAAAGCAGCGGAACGTCCTGCATGGGATTGTCTATCACTTTAAGCAGCGCGACTGCGGCACAGATTTCCGGCAGGAGGAAAAACCCTTTTGTCTCGTCGGCGCAGGCGGGTATTCCAAGCCGGGACAGCTCGTCCACATAAGCCCCGGCGTGTGCGGTTTTGCTGCGCAGCAGTATGCAAAAGTCGCTGTACCGCGGCTTTCGCTGCTGTGAGCTTTCCTTGTCGAAAACTTTAAGCGAGTCCATGATTTCGCGGATACGCTCGGCTATCGCCCTGGCTTCCGCCGCGTCCACGGTATCTTCCGGATTTTTGGTGTCGCCGTCAATTATCAGCAGTTCGGTCTGGTGCCCGCTGTCATCGGGATATTTTGCCGCGGCCCTTAATTCTTCCTCTTCATCGTAATCCATTCCGCACACGCTTTTGCTCATAAGCTGGCGGAAAACGAAATTCACCGCGTCGGTGATTTCGGGGCGGCTGCGGAAGTTGTCGCCCAGCGTGATTGCGGCGGGGAAATTCTCCCCGTCGTAGAGGGTGTAGCTGTCGCGGCGGGCAAGAAAGATTTCGGGCATTGCCTGCCGAAAGCCGTATATGCTCTGCTTGACGTCCCCGACCATGAAAAGGTTTGATTCCCCGCGCGAAACTGCGGAAAACAGCGCGTCCTGTGCGGCGTTGGTGTCCTGATACTCGTCCACAAGCACTTCCTCAAACCTTTCGGAGAGCTCCCTCGCAAGCTGGGTAGGCTTGCCGTCTTCGCCGATTAGCAGCTTTAAGGCCATGTGCTCAAGGTCGTTGTAATCAAGCATTCCCTTTGAGCGCTTAAGCTCCGAAAACCGTGCCGAAAACCTGCGCACCGCCTCAAAAAGCGCCGCGGCCATCGCCCAAAGCTTACGGATATCCTCCCGGCACTCCTGTTCGGTGCCGCAGAACAGCCCTCTAAGCTCTTTCCTGACTAAATCTTTCGCGTTGTTCCTTAAAGACTGCACCCTTTCCTGTCGGGGTTTGTCGTAGTAATTTCTGAGAGGGGGAAGGGAGCCGAAATCAAGGCTTTCGGCAAGCTGTCTCGCCTCGTCCCAGCCGCAGCGGGTTATATCCTCGGCCGCTTTTTTAAGCATCTCATATTCACCCGCAAGGGTAGCTGAGTACCTTGCGGACATCATATCGTCCTCCTCCGAGAGTTCAAGCGAGCGGTGGATTAAGGAGGAGGCGCTCATCAGCAAATCGCGGGCTTTTTGCAGGACTACCGCGCCCCAGCGGGTTTGCTCAACCGGCAAATCGTCGGTGTATTCCGCGAGTTTTTCTGCAAGCCATTTTTCGGGGTAGGGATGGGATTGTATGAAATAATAAATCCGCAGGATGGTTTCTAACAGCGCGCGGTCGTCCTTGCCCGGGCTTAACAGAAAGGCAAGCTCGATGAATTCGGGGAAATTTTCCTTATACAGCTCCTCCGCGGTCTCGTCCAGAGCCTGCTGCTCAATCCGTGCGATTTCGGCGGTATCCCCGATGCGAAACTGCGGGGGCAGCCCCAGAAGGTGGAAGTTTTCCCTTATCAGCGCCGAGCAGAAGCCGTGGACGGTGCTGATTTGGGCGCGGCCGAGCAGCATTTGCTGGCGCTGAAGGTGGAAGTTGCCGGGGTCCTGAGAAATCAGGTCGGAAAGGGCGGCGGCAAGCCGCTGTTTCATTTCGGCGGCGGCGGCGTTGGTGAAGGTTACGATTAAAAGGCGGTCTATATCAACCGGGGATTTTTCGTCGGTTATCCTGCTGATTACCCGTTCCACCAAAACAGAGGTTTTGCCGGAGCCGGCCGCGGCCGAAACCAGCAGGGTGCCCCCGCGGGAATTAATGCAGTTCTTCTGTTGTTCGGTCCAGTTTTTTGCCGCCATAACGGTTTTCTCCTTTGTTTTAAAGGTCAGTTCCCGTGATTTTCAAGGTCGTTTAAGACTTCACTGTTGTCCCGCTTTTCGATAAAGCGCACCGGGTCTGCGAATTCATGCCCGCAGATGGTTTTGTAGTCGCACCATTCGCAGGCTTCCACCTCGCCCGCCGCCGGATAGGCGGCGATATCGCCGGATTTCAGAGTCTGGGCCATCTCAATAAGCAGGCTGTCAATCCTCTTTTTGAGCAGGCCGAAATGTTTGAGGGACGCGATTGACGAGTGCTTTTTGAACCCGCCGTCGGCTTTCAGCGCCGCGGGGATAAACAGCCCTTTTATATCCTTTTCCATCGCGCCGATTATTTCGGGGTCGTCAATAAGCAGCCCGTTCATCCGCAGGGAGCGGATTTGCTCCCGCCCGATTTTTTCGCTGTCCTGCCCGCGCTCCGCCTGTACCACCGGCAGTTTTGCGGGCAGGTAAAGCACTCCGGCCGGGGAGGTCCTGCCGTACCGGCCGCCGCCGTTTTGACATACGGCGAAAAGGTAAATCAGCATTTGGACGTTAATTCCCTCGACTATTTCGGAGAGCTTAAAGCTTTTCGCGCCGGTCTTGTAGTCGATAACCCTGACGTATGAAACCCCGTCGCGCTTGTAGACGTCCACCCTGTCTATCTTGCCCTGAACGCGCACCTTGCTCCCGTCCGGCAGGCTCAGTATAACCGGCGGGACGGCGGGCTGGCCCTCCTCCGGCCTGCCGCCGACGTTCAGCTCAAAATCCACCGGGACAAAGCGGCTTTGCCGAAGTTCGCAGACCACATGCCACAAAAGGGCGGCCGCGACACGCGAGAGCCTGTTCAGCAGCGCGGCAAAGCGCGCCGGCTTGTCTTCAAGCCCGCCGATGCATTCCTCGACATATTTCATCACCGCGTCGCCGGTGTCCCGCTCTACCTGACTGCGCTCGATATTGTGGTAGCCGGTTTCGGTGTATTTTGGGAGCACATGCTCCATCACCCAGTGGGTCAGGGTGCCGAAAGCGAGCGCGTCAAGGTCTGCGGTGCGGCGCGGCATAGCTTTAAGCCCATACCTGCAAAAATAGGCGAACCGGCAGCGGTAGTAGGATTCAATCCGGGAAGCGGAGAGCAGGATATCCCGCCCGAAAAGCTCCTGCGCCGTTTTTTTATCCGAAAACGCGGCGGTTTTTTTATATGCCGCGCGGTCAAGCGCCGAAAGCCTTGCCCGGTAATCCTCCCTTGATTTAAAGATTTCGCGCAGCGCGGCTGCTTTTGGCTCCTGACGTCGCCATGTCAGCGCGGCCTGTTCAAAAGCGTCCCGCTCGGACTCGGCGTCCATTTCGCCGGGCTGGTCCAAAAGGACGCAGTTCGGAAGTATTTTTTTAATTGAGCTGACCAATACCGATTCGGCCATCGGCTCCCCTTCCGCGTTTTGTGCCACATAGCTGACTACCAGCCGTTCCGAAGGGGCGCAGACCGCCATATAGGCGAAAAACCGCTCCTCGACCGCCGCACGGTCGGCGGTGTTTGTAAGCGGCAGCCCTATTTCAATCAGCCGGTTGCGCTCGATGTCAGTCAAAACCCCGCCAAAGCCTTCGTATGAAGGGAAAACCCCCTCGTTTGCGCCGAGAATAAAAACGGTCTTTGGAGATGAATAGCGTATCCGGTTGGCTGCTCCAATCTGAACCGCGTCCAGACTCTGCGGCACCGAGCCCAAATCCACCAGCGATACCGCAATCCCGAATATTTCCGCAAGCCGCTTGGGATTGCAGGGGGGTTCTCGGTATATCACCGCGATGCGGTCGAGGATTTCCATCACGATATCCCATACCCGCGCCATCCGCTCGGCCAGGCCGGGTTCCCCCGACTCGTCCAGCCGTCTGGCTCGCAGGCGGGTCAGCAAATCGGCGCGGACTTCCAGAAGATAGCGGTAGACCGCCTTTGAAAAATCGGCGCCGGTGGCGTTTTGGGAGTAAAGGCTTGAGCGCAGCCTTTCAAGCGGCTTGACCAGTCTTCTGCGCAGCAGGTTTAAATATGCCAGCCGTTTTTTGGTGGTTTCATCCGTCTTTTCGGCAAGCCCGTCCGGGTTCCATGTCCATTCGGTCCTCCAGCGGCCGCCGTTAATCCTCCACATAAGGACATAGTTTTCGAGTTTTGACGCAGAATGGGTGGAAAAGCCGGCAAGCCCCGTTTTCATCAGCGAAAGCAGGCTGTCGGTGGAAAACCCGCCGGTTACCGCGTCCAGCGCGGATATTATCAGGGCGGCCAGCGGCTCGGTGCGGATATCGGTGCGCTCGTCCATGATGAACGGGATTTCCTGCTTTTCCATTGCGGCGTCCAGAATTCCGCGATAATCGTCAAGGTTGCGGGCGACAATAGTAAAGTCTCGGCACCGCCCGCTCCTCTCCCGCAGCAGGCGGCGGATTTCCCGCGCCGCGAAATCACATTCCTGATATATGTCCGAGCAGGCGGCGACTACAACCTCGCCGGCCTCCTGTTCCAATACCTTTGGGCGGGGCTGGAAAAGGCCGGCCTCCAGAGCCTTCAGGGCATCTGAGCCGGTGCGCTTGTTTTCGCCGAGATATTGTATTTTTGCGACAGGCACGCCGGCCTGATATGCCATCTCCCGAAGCTGGGCGGCGGTCTTTATCACCTGCGAAAACAGTCCGTAGCCCAATGTGTCGTCGGCTATGGTGTCGGCGCAGAGCGCGACCGTTACCTGTTTTGCCTGCCAGATTAAAACCTCGATGACCTCGGTTTCGGGCGCAGTGAAATCCTTGAACGAGTCGATGAATATGTACGCGCCGTCCGCGATACTGCTTTCGGGCAGCCGCTTGGCGAGCAGCGCAAGGTCGTCCAGCGGGTCGATATAACCCGACGGGCTCTCGCCGGTAACCCCGGTGGTCAGCGAGTCGTACGCCTGCATTATCAGCGCGAGTTCTTCAGTCTTGCGCTTGAGCATTCCCTTATCCAGCGCGGCCGCCGCCTCTTCAAGCTGGTTCGGGGCAATCCCGCACTGCTTGAACTCGGTAACCATTGAGAGAATTGTGCTGACAGCCCCCGGCTCAGACGCGGCGCGGTTATACAATACAAGGTGGTCGGTCGTCTGTTCAATCGCCCGGCTCATTAATAAAAATCTGGTCGCGTCGTCCATTCTTCTGCCGGCAAGTCCGCCGAGCTCGCGGAAAACAAGCTCGGCCATTCTTGTGAAGCTGAGTACCTGAACATGGGAGGCCAGACGGGGGCCCAGCCGCCGCAGCAGGGCGCGCTCGCTTTCAAACGAAAACTGTTCGGGGACAAGCAGAATAAGCCTCTCGCGGCCCTGTTTTGCAAGGTCGCAGAGGGTCTCATATATCATACTGGTTTTTCCGGTGCCCGAACGCCCTAATATCAGTTGAAGCATGGCGCACCTCCAGCGTTCTGCCGCATTTTTTTATATTTACATTATAATATCAAGCGTTGTGAAACACAAGCATGTTTAGGGGATAGGGGCTAGGAGCTGGGGGTTAGGGGTTAGGGGCATTCTGACTCCCAAAATGCGGGCAAAAAAACAGGTGGGGTTTCCCGCCTGTTTTTTAAGACATTTTTGAGTTTACGCGCTTTGCGGATTTTTAAACTGGCTGTAATAGAGTTTAGCGTAAAACCCGTTTCTGGCCAGCAGCTCATTGTGGGTGCCCTGCTCCACAATATCCCCGTTATCCATGCACAGGATAAGGTCGGCGTTGCGGATTGTGGACAGCCGGTGCGCGATAACAAAGCTGGTGCGCCCCGCCATAAGATTATCCATCGCCTTTTGGATTTGCAGCTCGGTGCGGGTGTCCACCGAGCTTGTGGCCTCGTCCAAAATCAGGATTTTAGGGTCGGCGAGAATGGCGCGCGCTATGGTCAGCAGCTGTTTTTGCCCTTCCGAGATGTTGTCGGCCTCCTCGTTTATCACCATCTTGTAGCCGTCGGGCAGGGTGCGGATGAAATGGTCAGCCTGCGCGGCTTTGGCGGCGGCGACGACTTCCTCGTCGGTTGCGTCAAGCCTGCCGTAGCGGATATTATCTTTTATTGTGCCGTTGTAAAGCCATGTATCCTGAAGCACCATCCCTAAAAGGGAGCGCAATTCCTGTCGGTCGAAATCCCGTATATTGTACCCTTCAATCAGGATTGCCCCGCTGTCTACGTCGTAAAACCTCATCAATAGCTTTACTATGGTGGTTTTGCCGGCTCCGGTCGGGCCGACGATGGCCACCCTTTGTCCGGGGTTGATGATGGCCGAAAAATCTTTGATTACCGTTTTGCCGGGGATATATCCGAAGCTGACGTGCGCGAACTGCACGCTGCCTTTAAAGTGTACCAGAGTGTCGGTGTCCGGCACGCTGTCGTCGGTGTTGATACGCACCAGCGGCCTGTCGGGCTCTTTTTCAGGCTCGGCGAGGAATTCAAACACCCGCTCGGCGGCCGCCGCGGTTGACTGCAGGATGTTGGAAATATTGGCAATCTGCCCGACCGGCTGGGTGAGCTGGCGCACATACTGCATGAACGCCTGAATGCCGCCGATTTTTATCCGCCCTTTTA
>Ga0208693_1000300_pt1 | contig 40810 bp, 44 predicted proteins | sample AD_UKC071_MetaG_FD_184438 | JGI IMG/M metagenome (GOLD analysis project Ga0208693, IMG submission 184438) | Active sludge microbial communities of municipal wastewater-treating anaerobic digesters from USA - AD_UKC071_MetaG (SPAdes) (version 2) | ecosystem: Engineered > Bioreactor > Anaerobic >... | reverse complement strand
TCGGCAGGACAGAATTACCCCTTGGGGCAATGGCAATAATTCTGGGGGGCCATGTCCGGGTAGGGTTTGAAGATAATATTTACTATAAGAGAGGACAGTTAGCGGAAAGCAATGCTCAGCTGGTGCAGAGGATGGTTCGACTGGCTGAGGAGTTGGGCAGAGAAGTTGCCACTCCTGCAGAAGCCAGGAAAATATTACATCTTTAAGGAGTGTAAAGAATGGCACTGGTGCCAATATCCCTTCTCCTGGCGGAGGCTCGAAAAGGCGGTTACGCCATTGGGGCTTTCAACGCCAACAACATGGAGATAATCCAGGGAATTCTCGCTGCTGCCGAGGAACTGCAGTCCCCGGTAATTTTGCAGGCGAGCCAGGGAGCAATTAGGTATGCTGGCCTTGATTATATTACCGCTATGGTCAAGTGCGCCTCGGAGCAAGTCTCAGTGCCGGTGGCACTGCACCTCGACCACGGAACAAGTTTTGAACAGGCGATGCAATGTATCCGGGCAGGCTTTTCGTCAGTGATGTATGACGGCTCCAGGTACGAGTTTGAGGAGAATATTGCCAGGACCCTTGCGGTTGTCGAGGTTGCAAAGCCTGTGGGAGTATCCGTGGAGGCGGAGCTGGGAAAGATTGGCGGCACAGAAGATGATATCAGCATTTCTGCAGCTGAAGCGATGATGACGGTGCCGGAGGAAGCCCAGGAGTTTGTCAGGCGCACGGGAATAGATGCTTTGGCAGTGGCAATTGGAACAGCCCATGGACCTTATAAAGGCGAGCCCCGCCTGGATTTTGCCAGGCTGGAAAAAATCCGCAGCCTGGTAGATGTACCCCTGGTGTTGCACGGAGCTTCCGGAGTCCCCGAAGAGGCCATAAAAAAGGCAATCAGCCTGGGGATATGCAAGATCAACATAGACACCGATTTGCGCCAGGCCTTTACCGCTGCCATCAAACAGGTGCTAGCCGACAAGCCGGAAGAGATTGACCCCCGTAAACTCCTGGGGCCTGCCAGAGAAGCCCTTAAGGGGATTGCAAAACAAAAGATTCAGCTCTTCGGCAGTGCTGGCAGGGCCTGAGGAGGGATATATTGAGGTTCTTTATTGATACTGCCAATATTGAGGAAATACGCGAAGCCTGGGCCCTTGGTGTAATCGAAGGGGTGACGACCAACCCTACCCTGGTGGCCAAAGAGGGCAAGGAATTTACCGGGCTGCTGCAGGAGATTATTTCTGTGGTAGATGGCCCCATCAGCGCTGAAGTAATCAGCTTGGACAGTGAGGGAATGGTGGCTGAGGCAGAAACCCTTGCGGCCATGTCTCCCAACATCGTCATCAAGATTCCCATGACTGCAGAGGGACTTAAGGCGACGAAAATCCTGACGGCCAAGGGTATAAAGACCAATGTCACCTTGATCTTTTCCCTTAACCAGGCAATGATGGCGGCCAGGGCAGGGGCAACATATGTCAGTCCCTTTGTGGGCAGGCTGGACGACGTCAACGCCAATGGCATTGAGCTGGTTCGGGAAATTGTCGCGGCCTTTAACTGCTACGGGCTGAACACGAAAATAATCGCCGCCAGCATTCGCAGCGTCCCTCATATTGCTGAGGCGATTAAAGCCGGGGCCCACTATGCCACAGTCCCCTATTCGATATTGCTGGCAGCCGCCAACCATCCCTTGACAGACCAGGGCATAGAACGGTTTTTGCGGGATTGGCAGAAATTGAAATAAAATTTGGGCCGGTATATCCGGCCCTTTTGCAGGAATTATCCCTGGCGGAGCAGAATAAGTATGTCATATATGCTAAATGTGACATACCAAGGGGGGATTGGATGGACAGGGAACTGGCCTTGGAGTTGGTGCGAGTTACCGAGGCGGCTGCAATGACTTCAGCCCGCTGGATGGGGCTGGGCAACAAGGAAGAGGCGGACAGGGCCGCAGTTGATGCAATGCGGCGGATGTTCGACACTGTGCAGATCAGCGGCACAGTGGTGATTGGCGAGGGAGAAATTGATGAGGCGCCGATGCTGTACATCGGCGAAAAGGTGGGGGGAGGCGGCCCGGAAGTGGATGTGGCTGTCGATCCCATTGAAGGCACAAACCTGGTCGCTAAGGGGTTGCCCAATTCTATTGCTGTCATCGGCATAGCGCCCAAAGGTTGCCTCCTGCATGCACCGGATATGTATATGGAAAAGATTGCAGTGGGGCCTGCCGCGGCGGGAAAAATAAACCTGGACTCTACTCCGGAGGAAAATCTTAAGGCGGTGGCTAAGGCTGCGAATAAAGATCTCCGTGACCTGGTAGTAGTGATCTTAGACCGGCCCCGTCATGAAAAGATCATTCATCAGGTGCGCGAGACCGGGGCCAGAGTTAAACTGATCACTGACGGCGATGTTGCTGCCGCTGTTTCTGCAGCAGTTGCCGGCTCTGGCGTAGACATGTTGCTGGGTATTGGCGGCGCGCCGGAAGGTGTCCTGGCGGCGGTAGCCCTCAAATGCATAGGGGGGGAAATTCAAGGGCGGCTGCGCCCGGAGACAAAAGCCCAGGAGGAACGAATTATTTCCATGGGTATTGCTCATCCCCGGCAACTGCTGACTATGGATGATTTGGTCCGGGGAGAGGATTGCTTTTTCGCGGCTACCGGCATCACTGACGGCGACTTGGTGCGGGGGGTGCGTTTTCACGGGCATGTTGCCCGCACTCATTCCATAGTCATGCGGTATAAGAGCGGCACAATCCGCTATGTAGACGCTACTCATAACTTGAAACGCAAACCTCATGTTTTTTAAGGCAAAGGGCCAGGGCATCTGGCCCTATTTTTGTCCGACGCATATTTGCACCGCAGAGGGATATAATAGAGAGCAATCACTTTGGCAAAAAACGTCAATTAATTGAGGTGATCTCCAATGCGGAAGCTTATTCTGTCCGCAATTGCCGCAGTGTTCATAGCGGTGTTATTTGCCGGGACTGCGGCAGCTTATAGCTTTGAGAATTCAGCTTATACCATTGATGAAGTAATTGCCATGACCGAAGAACTGGCGAATTCCGAATACTATTCGCCGGAACTGTGTATGCGCTACCTGGAGTATAAACAGCAGCGGGTAGAAGTCATTTCATATACAGTGGTCAAGGGGGACACCCTGATCGGCATTTCCCAAAGATTTGGTGTAAGTCTTGCCACCATCTGCGAAAGCAATCAGATTGAAAACCCAAATTTTATCAGGGAAGGCCAGCAACTGCAATTTCCTGCCGTTTCGGGATTGCTGTACACCGTAGTTCCCGGTGATGAGCTGGCTGTCCTGGCGGAAAAATATGAAGTGGCCTACGAGGACATTTGGTTTGCAAATTCTCTTGACAGTGAAGAGCTGACCCCCGGGAGCATACTTGTCATTCCAGGGGCATGCTTGCCCGACCCCATGCAGAGGGCAACTTCCTTAAGCAGAGGAATATCCAAGGTGAATTATGGCTTTATCTGGCCATTGCGGGGAGGGCTGTCTTCATATTATGGCCTGCGCAGAGGTTCCCCTCACAGGGGAATTGATATTACCGGTCCTGTAGGCGCTCCAATTCGCGCAGTAGCTGACGGCAAAGTAATCAGCGCTGGCTGGGCGGGGACATACGGGTACAGGGTTACATTGCAACACAAATCGGGAATCACAACCTTGTATGCCCATGCCTCCAAGCTGAACGTTGCCCTGGGGGATCTGGTAAAACAAGGGGATGTCATTGCCTATGTCGGAGAAACAGGAAATGCTACCGGCCCCCACTTGCATTTTGAGGTCAGGGTAAATGGCCGCCACATAAATCCTCTTTCCTGCCTGCCCTAACAGCAGGGAAATCCCCCTCAAGCAGAGAATATATAGCTTAACTAACTGCGGGGGAGAGATGAAGAGTGCACTTGATGAAGGACATGGGATGGCTGGAAGTAATATGCGGCAGTATGTACAGCGGCAAAAGCGAGGAGCTCATTCGCCGGGTTAAGCGAGCGGAGATAGCACGGCTTAAGGTTCAGGTCTTTAAACCGAGGATAGATGACCGCTATAATCAGACAAATGTAGTGGCCCACAATGGCGCCCAGACTGAGGCAGTTGCCGTGGATGATTCCGGTGTGCTTTTTTCCATGGTGAAAGAAGACACCGAAGTGGTTGCCATTGACGAAGCCCAGTTTTTTGACAATGGTATAGTTGATGTCTGTCGACGCCTGGCAGACATGGGCAAGCGGGTCATTGTCGCCGGCCTCGATCTTGACTTTCGCGGCCAGCCCTTTGGCCCAACTCCCATTTTGATGGCGATGGCGGAATATGTGGACAAGCTTCAGGCTATCTGCATTAAATGCGGCAATCCCGCCAACCGCACCCAGCGCTTGGTAAATGGTAAGCCTGCCAAGGCCACAGAACCGACAATTTTGGTGGGGGCCTCTGAGAGCTATGAGGCCAGATGCCGCCGCTGCCATGAGGTGCCCCGGTGAAACGAGGGGACATTGGGGGGCAAGCGGTACTTGAAGGGGTCATGCTGCGCAGCCCCAGGGTTCAGGCCGTTGCTGTGCGGGCTGCCAACGGGGAAATAATAACACGGTGTACTCCAGTGACTTCCCTGACCTCAAGAAAGGGTTTTTTTGGCCTTCCGCTTATCCGGGGCATTGTCGCCTTGTATGAGTCATTGCAGGCCGCCATTTCAAGTCTGACTTTGTCGGTCAATCTTGTGGAACCCGAGGAACAAATTTCTGCCGGGCAAATGGCCCTGGTTACAACGGTCTCCCTGGTGCTGGGGGTCGGGCTTTTCTTTTTGTTGCCAACGGTGCTGGTTGCCCCCCTCGCTGGGAAACTGGGTCCCGGATACATCAACTTGCTGGAAGGGCTTGCCAGGGTGCTGATCTTTGTTGGTTACCTCTCTGTGGTAGGACTGTCCAGGGACATCAGGCGCACCTTTGCATATCATGGAGCAGAACATAAAGTCATTATGTGTTGGGAGGAGGGCAAGCCTTTAAATGTCGAAGCTGCAGCCACTTGTTCCCGTTTCCATCCCCGGTGCGGAACGAGTTTTCTCCTCTTGGTGGTCGTACTGAGCATAGTAATTTTTTCTTTTTTTTCTCCCCCTAATCTCCTGGCGAAGCTGGGGCTGCGGTTGGCCCTGCTTCCCCTGTTGACCGGATTATCCTATGAGCTGATCAGGTGGACGGCAAGGAGTTCTTCTCCAGTTGCCAGGTTGCTGCTGACTCCTGGCCTGCTGCTGCAAAAACTTACCACCCGGGAGCCCGACTCCGGCCAGCTGGAGGTCGCTCTGGCCGCCCTGGCAGCTGTCATTGACCGGGAGGAAGAGTAAAGATATAATACTGCATGGAATCTCAGGGTAAAAGGTGTGAGACCATGATTGAAAAATTAGCCGCCATAGAAGAGAAATACATGCTGTTGGAAAAGCAGATTTCCGATCCCGACTTGGTAAATACAAATCAAAAGCTGTGGCTGGAACTGACAAAGGAACACGCGTCACTGGCTGAAACGGTTGAGACTTATCGCCGGTACCAGCAAACCCATAAAGCTTTGGCGGAGGCCAGGGAGCTGGCTGCCGAGGAAGCAGATCCAGAATTCGTTGAAATGGCCCGGGAGGAGGCCGCTGAGCTGGAAGCCCAGCTGAAAAGCCTGGAGGAAAAGCTCAAGCTCCTTCTTATCCCCAAAGATCCGAACGATGAAAAAAATGTCATAATTGAGATTCGCAGCGGTGCCGGCGGCGAAGAAGCAGCGCTTTTTGCCATGGAAGTATTTCGAATGTATTCGCGCTACGCCGAGTCAAAACAATGGAAGACGGAGATTCTCAACTCCAGTTATACCGATATCGGCGGCATCAAGGAAATAATCTTTGTCCTTGAAGGCCGGGGGGCGTACAGCCGCTTTAAATATGAAAGCGGAGTCCACCGGGTGCAGCGCATTCCCGCCACGGAATCCGGTGGTCGTATACACACCTCGACAATTACTGTGGCTGTGCTGCCCGAGGCAGAAGAAGTGGAAGTGGAGATAGATCCCAATGACTTGCGCATTGACATTTTTTGCGCCACCGGTCCCGGCGGGCAAAGCGTCAACACTACGCAATCGGCAGTGAGAATAACCCACATCCCCACGGGGATTGTCGTTTCCTGCCAGGATGAAAAATCCCAGTTGAAAAACAAGGAAAAGGCGATGCGAGTTCTGCGTTCACGGCTTTACGAAAAACTTGAAGCAGAGCAACATGAAGAACTTGCTGCCCAAAGGCGCAGCCAGGTGGGAACGGGCGATCGCTCCGAACGGATTCGCACATACAATTATCCCCAGTCCCGGGTTACCGACCACAGAATCGGACTCACTACCCATCGGCTCAATGAAGTTCTTGCCGGGGATTTAGACGAAATAATCGACAGCTTAATTGCCGCCGATCAGGTAGCCCGCCTGGCACAAATGGATTAAATGCAAGCCAGAGCAATAATGCAACGAGCTGCTGCCACTTTAAAAGAAGCCGGTATTCAACAGCCTTGGTTTGAAGCCCAGCTTCTTTTATGTTGGCTGCTGGGCAAGACCCAGGCTGAAGTGTTGGCCCGCCAGGAAGATTTGCTCACTGACCAGCAGGCCAGGCAATATTGGCATTTGGTGGAGCAAAGGAAAAAGCGAAGACCTTTGGCGTATATTACCGGTGTTAGGCCCTTTATGGGCTGGGATTTTCACGTTACAGAAGCTGTACTCATTCCCCGTCCTGAAACTGAAGTTTTAGTAGAACTTGCCGTCCAGCAAGTAAACAAGCATTTCCCCGGTGAGGAAGTGTGCATTGCCGACATCGGCACTGGCTGCGGCGCCATTGGCCTCAGCTTGTTAATGCTGTTGCCCACAGCCAGGCTTTGCGCTGTGGATTCCTCCCCTGCTGCTTTGGCAATTGCCAAAAAAAATGCTGCCAAGTTTGGCCTTCAGCAAAGGGTGACTTTTTTCCAGGGAGATTTATTATCTCCCCTGGAAAAATATCGCGGCAAATTGGCGTGCATTGTCGCCAATCTACCCTATATTCCCCAGGATGAGTATGCGGCTTTGCAGCCGGAAATTACTGAATATGAGCCCCGGGATGCTTTGGTATCAGGGGAAGATGGCTTATGGCACTACAGGCGGCTGCTCTCCAAGGCTCACCATTACCTGGTGGCGGGAGGGCTGTTGCTGGTAGAAATCGGCTGCTGCCAGGGGAGGGAAGTGCAGGAAATGTTTCGCCAAGGCGGTTTTTCTCCCCGGCTGGCAAAAGATCTCGCCGGGAGAGACCGCGTTGTCTGGGGAATAAAAAATCCGCCAGCTTCTTAATTAAATATATAAAAAAATGGCAATACTATGGGGTGGAGGAAAATACTGGCCCCAGGAGGTATTGCCATGCTTAATAAAAGGGTTACTTTAAGCGGAATAGACACGTACAGCTTACAAGTTTTGTCTGCCAAAGAGATGGACAACTTGTTTCAAAAGAAACTTCAGGGCTGTAAAGAGTCCCGGGAAAAAATTATTTCCGGCAATCTGCGCCTTGTCCTCAGCGTTTTAAAGCAATTTCACAACCGGGGTGAAAATATCGACGATCTCTTTCAGGTTGGCTGCGTCGGTCTTGTGAAGGCAGTAGATAATTTTGATCCCAGCATCGGGGTGAAGTTTTCCACCTATGCCGTGCCCATGATTTTAGGAGAGATTCGCCGCTACCTGCGGGATAACAACGCCATCCGAGTCAGCCGCTCACTGCGCAAGACAGCTCATAAAGCGCTGCAAGTCCGGGAGAGGCTGGCCAAAACCCTGGGCAGAGAACCTTCTATTGAAGAAATTGCTTCTGTCCTGGAACTGTCGCCGGAAGAGGTGGTGCAATCCCTGGACGCTAATTTTGAGCCTCTTTCTCTTCATGAGGCAGTGTTCAGCGACAGCACCGACCCTTTATACATCATGGATCAGGTGCGGGATGTGCAAAATGACAGCACCAGTTGGCTGCAAAAGCTCCTTTTAAAAGAAGCTATGGAGAAACTGTCTCCTCGGGAAAAAGAAATATTGCACAAACGCTTTTTTATGGGACTGACCCAGATTCAGGTGGCAGAAGCAATCGGCATCTCCCAGGCCCAGGTCTCGAGATTGGAAAAAGGCGCCTTGAAATTTATCAAAAGCCACATGGGGAATGTATAATGCAGGGGAATATGAGATTTGCATGCACTATTTTCTTGTTGTTGTTGCTCTTTGCTCAGGGGACAGTGCTGGCAAAGGGAAACGTCATCCGCCTGCATGTCATTGCCAACAGCAACAGTCCCGGGGACCAGCAGCTGAAGGAAAGTGTTCGGGATAAAATCATTGCCGAACTGGGGCCTGTATTTGCTGAAATGGAGCAAAGGCAAGTGGCGGCCTGGCTTGAGGACAATCAGGATGTCCTGGTTAATCTGGCCGCTGTTGCCGTCACGGAAGCTGGTGAGGACTGCCCTGTCCGGGTGCGTTTTACAGTGGAAGGTTACCCTCTGCGGGCATACCGGGAAAATATTTACCCCGAGGGCAGGTACAGATCTGTGCAGGTAATCCTGGGCAAGGGGCAAGGGCGGAACTGGTGGTGTCTGTTGTTTCCCCCGCTGTGCTTTGTCTCAGAAACAGTGCAGGAGGAGCCCGGTGACCCGCAAGAGCTAAAAGGGCGAATTTGGCTGTGGGATAAGATAAAAGAGTTATTCCGAAAGTTGTTTCAAGGGAGAGCTGTCAACAGGACAGCTTTTTTGTTTTTCCCGATTGACAGGGCGGAGGAAGGGGTGCTATAATAATCCCGAGCAAAAGACTAGGGTTTATCGAGGTGAGGATATGCTCATTTCCACGCGGGGAGAATACGGATTGAGGGCGATGCTGGTGTTGGCAGAAGAATACAGCGGCGGTCCGCTTCCCTTAAGGGTCATTGCCGACCGAGAGCATCTGTCGCTGCAATATCTCGAACATTTATTTCGCGATCTCAGAACCCATGGCCTGGTAAAGAGCTTTCGCGGTGCCAAAGGGGGCTATAAATTAGCCAAATCGCCTGAACAAATAACGGTCGGAGATGTCCTGTGGGCCTTGGAGGGCACTTTGGCCCCCATGGACTGCGTTGCAGGGGAAAGGGAAGTCCAGTGCAAGCACAGGGACGGGTGTTCAACAAAATTCGTTTGGGAGAAGCTAAAGGCAGCAATGGATGAAGTGCTGGATACTACAACCCTGGCAGACATACTTACAGGAGCAACAGAGGAGTGACTAAAATGCGCAGCATCTACTTGGATCATGCCGCTACCACCCCATTGCGGCAGGAAGCATATGAAGCCATGATTCCCTATTTAACGGAGTCCTTTGGCAACCCCTCCAGCATTCACGCTTTTGGCCGCAAAGTGCGCAAGGACCTGGAGGATGCCAGGGAAAGGGTGGCCAATGCCCTAAAAGTTCAACCCCGGGAAATATTTTTTACCGGGGGAGGGACGGAAGCAGACAATATAGCAATTTTAGGGGTGGCGGCGAGACTGAAAGACAAAGGCAGACATATTATTACTTCTGCTGTGGAGCACCACGCTGTTCTCCATACCTGTGAAGCTCTGGAAAAACAGGGCTATGCCCTGACAGTGCTGCCGGTGGACAAATACGGAATGGTTACTCCCGCAGATTTGGAAAAGGCAATCGGCGCCGAGACCATTCTCGTTTCCATCATGCACGCAAACAATGAAGTGGGCACAGTCCAGCCCATAAAGGAGCTGGCGGCTATTGCCCATGAAAGGGGAGCCCTCTTTCATACTGATGCAGTGCAGACGGTGGGCAATATTCCTGTAGATATAGAAGATTTAGGGGTGGACCTGCTTTCTGCCTCCGCCCACAAAATATACGGCCCCAAGGGAGTAGGCCTTCTCTATGTCAGGAAGGGCACGAAATTAGCAAATATCGCTTATGGGGGTGCCCAGGAGAGGAGTATACGGCCGGGGACAGAAAATGTTGCAGGGATAATGGGTTTCGCCCGGGCCCTGGAACTGGCTGTGGCAGAACAGCCTGAAACCAGCCGGCACCTGACCGTCCTCAGGGATAAACTGATTAAAGGACTGACTGCTTTGCCGGATGTCTGCCTCAATGGACATCCCCAGCAGCGCCTGCCGGGAAATGCCAATGTCAGCGTCGAAAGGGTGGAAGGAGAAAGCTTAATCCTCAGTCTTGACATGGCGGGGATTGCAGTGTCCAGCGGCTCGGCATGCACCTCCGGTTCCCTGGAACCCTCCCATGTCTTAATGGCCATGGGGCTGAGCCACCAAAGAGCCCATGGCTCGCTGCGCTTTACCCTGGGGAAATCCACCAGTGCTGAAGATATAGACTATGTCCTGGAAGTTATGCCGGGCATCATTGAGCGCCTGCGCCAGATGTCGCCGGTACAGTCAGGACGGTAAGGGGGAGGAGCTATGTACTCAGAAAAAGTTATGGATCACTTTCAAAACCCGCGCAATGTAGGTGTGCTGGAAGATGCCAATGGGATAGGCGAAGTTGGCAACATGCGCTGCGGCGACATTATGAAACTGTATATAAAAGTAGGGGATAATGAAATTATTGAGGACATTAAATTCCAGACCTTTGGCTGCGGGGCGGCTATCGCCACCAGCAGCATGATTACAGAAATCGTCAAGGGAATGTCCATTGCCGAGGCGGAAAAAGTGTCCAATCGCCAAGTGGCGGAAGAGCTCGACGGTTTGCCGCCGGCAAAGATGCACTGCTCCAATCTCGCCGCCGATGCCCTGAGGGCAGCTATAGCCAATTATCGCGAAAATAAGCAAAGATAAACTAAGGGCGCATGCGCCCTGTTTTTATTGCCCGCACCCCCCCCTTTAAGTTGACAAGCAAATATGGCTCAGCTAGGATAATTGTATGCAGGTCGATATTGTCGAAATGGAGGTTTCCCTGATGGTTGCAAATATAATCATGGGTGTCCTGGGCGGATTAGGCTTATTTCTCTTAGGCATGCATATGATGTCTGAAGGTCTGCATAAACTCGCCGGCAGCAAGTTGCGCCGGTTTCTGGAACTTCTGACCTTTAACCGCTTTGTGGCAGTTCTTACCGGGCTTGTAATTACAGCTGTCATTCAAAGCAGCAGCGCTACCACCGTTATGGTCGTTGGCTTTGTCAACGCAGGGCTGATGAACCTTACCCAGGCAGTGGGCACCATTTTTGGCGCCAATATCGGTACCACCGTCACTGCGCAAATTGTATCCTTCGATATTGCCTGGTTAGCCCTGCCGGCAATCGCCATTGGCGTATTGCTGTATATCTTTTTCAATAAACGCCGCTATCAAAGCATTGGAGAGACTCTCCTGGGCTTTGGTATTTTATTTTTAGGCCTCAGCATTATGGGGGATGCGTTGGCAGCGATCAGGGAATACCCTCAGGTCCTCAACCTCCTTGCTCAGTTTGGCCGGCGGCCCCTCCTGGGCATGATGGCAGGGGTACTGTTTACCAGCATAGTGCAAAGCAGCTCTGCTACAACTGCAGTGGCCATTACCTTAGCCGGTCAGGGCATGCTTGATTTGCAGGGAGCTATAGCACTGACCATGGGGGCCAATATTGGCACATGCATCACTGCACTGCTGGCCAGCATCGGCACCGGCCTCAACGCCCGCCGGACGGCAGTGGCCCACCTCATGTTTAATGTCCTTGGGGTAGTGATTTTCATGGCCATTCTCACCCCCTTTACAGGGTTTATCGCCACCCTCAGCACTTCTTTGCCCAGGCAGGTGGCCTGGGGGCACACCCTGTTTAATGTAACCAACACTATATTGTTCCTGCCCTTTATCAACCAGTTTGTCGCCGCGGTAACGAAATTGGTTCCCGGAACCGAAGAAGTCTTTGAGGCGGGGCCAATTTATCTGGAGAAAAACCTTCTGGAATCGCCCTCGCTGGCCCTGGCGGCTGCGGAGCGGGAAATCAGCCGCATGGCGGATTTAACCTTAGAGATGATCGATGCCTCGATGAACATGCTGTTTAACAATGATACTGCCTTGAAAAAGAATATTGATCGCATTGAAGAGGTGGTAGATGAACTGGAACAGCAAATTACCGTTTATCTGGCTGCCCTGGCCCAAGCGGGCCTCAGTGCAAACCAGAGCCTCTCTATGGCGGGATACTTGCATGCCATCAATGATATTGAGCGCATCGGTGACCATGCAGAAAATATCTCCGATTTAGTTCTGGAAAAAATAGAAGATAATTATCCCTTCTCAGAATCGGCAACGGAAGAACTCAAAGAAATGTTTGCAAAAGTTCGCAACATGACCTCTAAAGCCATTGCCGCCTACCGCTCCAAAAACAAGGCCCTGGCCCGGGAGATAGTAAGTGAGGACAACGAAATTGATCGCCTGGAAAAGAAGTTGCGCCGGGGCCATGTAACCCGCATCAACGAGGGAAGGTGTTTTCCCCCTTCCGGGGTTATCTTCCTGGACATTATTGCCAACTTCGAGCGGATTGGCGACCACGCTACCAACATTGCCCAGACAGTCCTGGGAGATTTTTAAGGGCTTGTGAGCCCTTTTTTCTTGTGTTTGACAGTCATTCCAGCTAATAAGTATAATAAAAATCGGCAAATAAGCAGATCTTTGCGGAAGGAAAGAAGGGTGGAGAGGTGAAGAAAGCGTCACTGCTGGCGTTATTACTTGTCGGCACATTGCTGCTGGGTGCTGCATCTGCCTACAGCAGCCAGGAAAATAATGAGGATCGGGTTGATGAGCACCCCTCTGTAATTGTCCGGGCTAAGGTCCTGGCCGTTTCGCCCTATGAGGAAATAAAGGACGACTGGTACTATAACGGCAAGCAACAGGTTGTAGTGGAAGTCATGAGGGGACGCTTTCAGGGACAAACTTATGAAATAGACAATTATTTTACCGGCATTTCTTACCAGGATATGCCGATAAAAGAAGGGGACCAGGTCCTGCTGCTCATGGAGCTTGATGGCTCAAGGGTGCTCAGCGTCCAATTGTACGAGTATGGCAGGGACAGATACTTATATATCCTCCTGGGCTTATTTGTTGCCGTGACTATATTAATAGCGGGCACTAAGGGGCTGAAGGCTTTGTTGGCCCTGCTCTTTGCCGGGGCCGTTGTTATGTTGGGGATGTTGCCCCTGATCCTCCAGGGTCGCAATCCCTATATTGTGACCCTGCTCGCTTCGGCTCTGATTGCAGTTTTCAGCTTGGTTTTATACGGCGGCTTTACCGCCAGGAGTCTGGCAGCCATCGCTGGCACATTGGGAGGAGAAGTGGGGGCTGTCCTCACCGCGTTTCTCTTTGGTCATGCCACACGGCTCACGGGTTTTAATGCTGATGTCGAGATGCTTTTTTCCTGGGGCATGCCAACCAATTTAGATCTGCGGGGATTGCTCATTGCCGGGTTCATTATTTGCTCCCTGGGAGCAGTAATAGATTTGTCCCAGTCAATTTCGGCCTCGGTTTTTGATTTTCGCAGGTCAAATCCGCTCCTGACATTTAAGGGTCTGTTCATCGCAGGGTTCCGCAGTGGCAAGGATAAGCTGGCGAGAACACTAACCGTCATCATGCTGGCCTTTGCAGGCGTTGCCATGCCCTTATTGCTGCTCTTCGCTGCCAGGGAGATGAGCTATCTCAATATCGCCAACTTGGATATGATTGCAACGGAAACAGTTAGAGCCATGGCCAGTGGCTTTGGTTTGCTGGCAGCAGCCCCGGTTGCTGCAGCCGCTGCTGCATTCCTTGCCAGCAAGGGCTTAGGCAGCAAAAAAACCGGTCGGGTATAGGGGGGAGCTCTTTGTCTGATATGACGCCCCTGGCATTGGGTACGGCATTACCTTCCTTCAGCCAGATCCTGGCCTTGCTGTTGATGGCCGCTGCCCTGGGCACCGATGCCATGTCTTTGGCAATTGGCATTGGCCTCAGGGGAGTTTCCCGTCGTGAGGGGCTGAGGACATGTGTCGTCATAGGTCTCTTTCATGTCATTATGCCCCTTATCGGGACATGGGCCGGGGGTTTATTAAGCCGTTTGACAGGCGACATTGCAAGGGCAGCAGGGGCCGTCATTGTGGCGATTATCGGCATCAGGATGCTCTGGGGTTGCCTCAGGAAAGATGAGGACTGTGATATCCAGATAAAATTGTCAGGAATGTCTTTGTTCCTCCTGGCCCTGAGCGTCAGCCTGGATGCCCTGTCTGTGGGATTGGGTCTGGGAACCATGGGCTACAATGTCTATCTTACCGCCATCCTCTTTGGCCTGTTCGGCGCAGGGATGACAGCAGCAGGATTGTTTATGGGGCATAAGCTGGGACAATTCCTGGGCAAATACGGGGAGGCTGTCGGCGGGGGCGTACTGATACTCTTAGCAATAAAGATGTTTTTGGAGGGATAGCGCATGGATATTCTCTTTGTTTGCACCGGCAACACATGCCGCAGCCCTATGGCAGAAGCCTTGTTAAAAAGGGTTTTAGCCGAAAGAGGAATCCAGGGAATTAAGGTGTCTTCCGCTGGCCTTGCCGCAGATGCCGACAGCCCTGCCTCGGAAGGAACCATGTCGGTGTTGCAGGAGGGTGAGGACCTTTCGGCCCACCGGGCCAGGCAGGTAGATGAAACCATGCTGGCGGAAGCAAGTTTGGTTCTGACCATGACTGCCAGCCATAAGGAGACTTTGCAGACCCGGTTTCCCTCTTTTGCCGCCAAGGTCTTTACCTTAGGAGAGTACGCCTGGGGGCAAGGAGGAGATATTGCCGACCCCTATGGAGGGGGCAGGGAAGAATACCTCCAAGCCCGCGAGCAGATTGAGGCTGCTGTCATAAAAATTGCCGCTGCCTTGGCAGCACAAGGGAAAGGAGTTGACACCATGAAGATAGCCTTGGCCAGCGACCACGGCGGGTTGCAGTTAAAGGAAGAACTGAAGGGGGTCATTGAGTCCCTGGGGCATGAATATGTAGATTTTGGCTGCAACTGCACTGACTCGGTAGATTATCCCGATTTCGCAGCTGTGGCAGCCAAAGCTGTAGCTAAAGGTGATTGTCAGCTGGGCATCATTGTCTGCGGCACAGGCCTGGGAATGGCAATTGCCGCCAATAAAGTCAAGGGCATTCGTGCCGTCAGTTGTCATGACTGCTACTCTGCGGCCATGGCCCGTGCCCATAACAATGCCAACATACTCACTCTCGGACAAAGAGTGACAGGCTCCGGATTGGCCGCTATGATTGCCAGGACTTTTCTGACCACAGCCTTTGAGGGGGGCAGGCATCAGCGGCGGATTGAAAAAATATCCGCCCTGGAGGAGGATTTCGGCCGGTGATTGAGGAAATTAGACAGGGGATACGACAGGTACTGCTGGAGCTGGCAGAACACGCCCAATTGCATGCTGGCGATCTCCTGGTTATTGGCTGCAGTACCAGTGAGATTCTGGGCAAGAAAATTGGCACTGCCTCCAGTATGGATGCCGCTGAAGTCCTGGTTGAAGAAGTATTAGCTTTTTGCCGCCCCAAGGAGATTCAACCAGCCTTTCAATGCTGTGAACATCTGAACCGGGCCTTGGTGCTTGAACGCGCTGCTGCCAGAGCTTATGATCTGGACGAGGTCACCGTCATTCCCGCCCCCGGTGCTGGAGGGGCTCTGGCGGCTCAGGCTATGCAGCAACTGGATGATCCAGTGGTTGTCGAGCACCTGGCATGCCGGGGGAAGGCTGGCATTGATATCGGCAACACCTTAATCGGCATGCACCTGCGCCCGGTGGCGGTTCCAGTAAGGCTTGACATACAGTATATTGGTAAAGCAGCAGTTGTTTGCGCCCGTACCCGCCCCAAATTGATTGGCGGCAAGAGGGCAATTTACTCATAAGGAAGGAGAATCATTTAATGGAAAGGCATCTGTCTGTTGTCGACCCGGAAATTTTCGATGTTCTAAGCAAAGAACGCGCCAGACAAGAGCAACACTTGGAGTTAATTGCCTCGGAGAACTTTGTCAGTCCTGCAGTCCTGGAGGCCCAGGGTTCAGTTCTGACAAATAAATACGCCGAGGGGTATCCCGGGAAACGATATTACGGAGGTTGTCACGAGGTGGACGTCGCCGAAAACCTTGCCCGGGACCGGGCGACTGCCCTTTTTGGCGCTGATCACGCTAATGTGCAGCCCCACTCCGGTGCTTCGGCCAACTTGGCAGTATACCTGGCTACTCTAAAACCTGGAGATAAGGTCCTGGGTATGAACCTTTCCCATGGGGGTCATCTGACCCATGGCAGTCCTGTAAATATCTCCGGTCTCTATTATCAGTTTTTTGCATATGGCGTAGACGCCGACACCGGGCGCATTGATTACGACGAGGTTGCGAGAATTGCCCGGGAAATTAAACCCAGGCTCATCGTCGCCGGTGCCAGTGCGTACCCATATACCCTGGATTTCCCTCGCTTTCGGGAGATAGCAGATGCAGTCGGCGCATACTTGATGGTAGATATGGCCCATATCGCTGGCCTTGTGGCCGCAGGCCTGCATCCCAGTCCTGTTCCCTATGCGGATTTTGTCACCACCACAACCCATAAGACGCTGCGAGGCCCCAGGGGCGGGATGATTCTCTGCAAGGCAGAACATGCCAAAGCCATTGATAAAGCAGTATTCCCCGGCCTTCAAGGCGGGCCCCTGATGCATGTCATCGCCGCAAAAGCTGTGGCCCTCAAAGAGGCCAGCCAGCCAGCCTTTAAGAAGTATGCAGCTCAGGTAATTGCCAATGCCAAAGCGCTGGCGGCAACCCTTACAGAAAACGGGCTTACCTTGTCGGGCGGGGGAACCGACACCCATTTGATGTTGGTGGATTTGCGAAACATTGGCATTTCCGGCAAAAAAGCAGAAAAGCTATTAGATGAGGTTGGCATTGCCGTCAATAAAAATACCATTCCCTTCGATCCCTCCAGCCCCTTTATTACCAGTGGTATCCGCATAGGCACGGCGGCAGTCACTACCCGGAATATGGGTGAGGCCGAAATGTCCGTTATCGGCAAGCTCATTGCCGATGTGCTGAAAAATCCCGAAGACAAAGACATTCAAGCAGCAGCCAAGGACAAGGTTGCGGACCTATGCCGCCGCTACCCTCTGTACAAATAGGGCAGGTGGAATAACAATGGGAAAAGTAATTGTAATAGACCACCCCTTGATTCAGCACAAGCTCAGCCTTATCAGGGACAAAAATACCGGGGCCAAGGAGTTCCGGGAACTGGTGGAAGAGGTCTCTATGCTGATGGCTTACGAAGTAACCAGGGACTTAACATTGCAGGACACAGAGATAGAAACACCAATTTGTAAGACGATGACCAAGACCCTCTCAGGGAAAAAGATGGGTTTGATTCCCATACTCAGGGCAGGATTGGGTATGGTTGACGGGATGATGAAATTAATTCCCGCTGCAAAGATAGGGCATATCGGGGTGTATCGGGATCCTGAGACCCTCCAGCCCGTGGACTATTACTGCAAGCTGCCAGGGGATATTGCCGAAAGGGATTTAATTATCGTCGATCCCATGCTGGCCACAGGCGGTTCCGCCTGTGCGGCAATTGATTTTCTAAAAGACAGGGGTGCAGTCACCATCAGCCTTGTAAACTTGATTGCCGCACCCGAGGGGATAGAGCGGGTGCAGAAATCCCATCCCGATGTCCCCATCTATGTTGCCGCTATTGACAAATGTTTAAATGAACATGCGTACATCGTTCCCGGTCTCGGCGACGCCGGCGACCGCCTGTTTGGCACAAAATGAGCAGGCCTAGCTGGGACAGCTACTTCATGGAGATTACCCGAGTCGTGGCTACCCGCTCCACCTGTTTGCGCCGCCAGGTAGGGGCCCTTATCGTCAGAGATAAGCGCATCCTCAGCAGTGGATATAACGGCTCGCCCCGGGGACTTGGCCATTGCGCCGACCTGGGATGCCTGCGGGAGGAGTTGGGCATACCTTCCGGGGAACGCCAGGAACTTTGCCGGGGCCTCCATGCTGAACAAAATGCCATTGTCCATGCAGCCTACCACGGGATAAATATTGCTGGTTCGACACTGTATGTTACTCACCAACCATGCATTACTTGCGCAAAAATGATTGTCAACGCAGGTATTATCGCTGTCATCTTCGCGGGAGAATATCCTGACCGGTACAGCGTCGACTTGCTGACGCAGGCAGGAATAGAGCTAAAGCCTTTCTCCAGCCTATAGGGGGGAATTGCTTATGCATTTTAACTGGCGCCGGGGCCTTGTGATCTCCGTAGGCCTTAGCATTCTCGTTGCCTTAATCCTTGTGTGGAAGACTATTGATCTCCAAGCACTGAGCAATCTCGGGCTTGCTGAATCTGGCTTTTTGGCCCTGGCGGGGGCAATGCTCTTGGCTGCCATTGCCATAGAAGGCCTAAGGATAACCCTGGTGGCAAATGCCATGGGGGGAAAGATCGGATGGCTTAAAGGGTGTACCATATTCCTCAGCTGCACCTTTGCCCAATTGGTGACCCCCATGGGGCTGGGTGAGATACCAGCGGTGGCCTACTTGTACAACAAAAATGGCTTAAGACTGGGACTCTCCCTGGCAGCTGCCATCCTCCGCAGTTTTATTACAAAATTGGTTTTTTCCCTGGGAGTGATTTTGCTCTTTGTCTTTGCCCGGGGGAGGATGCAGTTTGGGCCGGTAACGGGTGAACTTTTTACACTGGTTGCCCTGGTATTTGCCATCACTTTGCTGCTCAATGCCGCCTATGTTCTCTTTCCCGAACTGTTGGAAAAGATTTTTGCCAAACTTCCCCGGCGCTGGCGCAAGGGGAAGTTTGGCCAATGGCAACAGCGCCTTGAGGTGGAGGCATCGGAATTCTCCGTGGGCATGAAAATTATATGGGCGAGAGGCCCATGGACGCTGTTGCGCATAGTAATGCTCAGCCTTGTTTTTTGGCTGCTGTGGTTTGGCATGCTGCCGGTGCTGGCCAGGGGATTAGGTGTAGTTGCTGACCCGGTTTTTCTCGCCAGCAGTCAGTTTGTCCTTACTTTGGCCTTGCCCTTTATTCCGGTACCGGGAGCCAGCGGCGCCCTGGAGCTGGCTATGGCTGCCATGTACAAGGGCGTAATGCCAAAGGCGGTGCTGGGACTGTTTATCTTGTGCTGGCGGCTCTTTACTTATTACCTGCTCCTTGTTCTGGGGGCAATCAGTGCCCTGGGTTCCCTGTGGGGCAAACCCCGGCAACGGGAAATTGTTGTTGAATCTCATGCCAACTAGAAGGGGGCGAGTGAGATGGCTAAGGAATATACTTTTGCCCTTGACATTGGCACCAGGACTGTCATTGGCCTTTTGTGCCGCCTTGCCGATTCAGGGGAAGTTGCAGTAGAGCATTATCATGTCGAATGGCATCCCCAGCGGGCTATGCTGGATGGCCAAATTCACGATGTTGAACAGGTCAGCGCAGTCATCAGGCGCATTAAAGAAGCGCTGGAAGAAAAAGCTGGTGTATCACTGAAGACAGCGGCAATAGCCGCTGCCGGTCGCGCCCTTACTACCCAGCGCGTTAAGGAAAGACTGGAGTTTGCTGCCCCCCAGGAAGTGGAATTTGACGATGTGCAGCGCCTGGAATTAAAAGCCCTGGCTTCTGCCCGGGAGGAAATGGAGAGGAAAACCACTTCATTGCATTGTGTGGGCTTTAGCCCGGTGAGCTACTTTCTCGATAACCTGCCCATTGCCAACCCCAGGGGACAGCGGGGAAGTTCAATCGGTGTCGAGATTATTGCCACTTTCTTGCCCCGGGTAGTCGTCGACGGTCTTTACAGCTCGCTGGCTAAAGCGGGGCTGGCAGTGGACAGTATGACCCTGGAGCCAATCGCCGCCATGGCGGTAGCCATTCCCCCTCCGCTGCGTTTGTTGAATCTGGCCCTGGCAGATGTGGGAGCAGGCACTTCAGATATTGCTGTCAGCAGAGACGGCACAATAATTTCCTATGGCATGGTGGATATGGCTGGAGATGAAGTAACTGAGGCCATTGCCCAACATTATTTGCTGGATTTTAACAGTGCCGAAAAGGTTAAGATTCAGCTGGGGAACTGTGAAGAAATCGAGTTTACCGACGTCCTGGGCAATAATCTCCGGGAGAGCCGGGAGGCAATCCTGGCTGTTATTGAGCCTGTAGTGGACAAGTTGGCCAAAAAACTAAGTGAAACTATTAAGCAAAATAACGGCGGCATTTCCCCGGCAGCCCTGTTTTGTGTTGGCGGCGGCAGTCTCACACCGATGCTGCGGGAGGAAATTGCCCGCCAGTTGGATCTCCCTCTGGAACGTGTCGGCATCAGGACTCGGGAGCATCTTGAAGGCGTGCTTTTTCCCAGCAATGAATTTACCGGGCCCGACATCATTACGCCTCTGGGCATAGCTATGACGGCCATCAGGCCCAGGGAAGAGAATTATATTCGCATCTGGCTTAATGACCAGGGGGTTACCCTGTTTAATGTGCAAAAGGCCACTGTATCTCAGGCCTTAATGCAAGGGGGAATTGATATCAGTTCTGTGGCAGGCTCGGGGTCGGTACTTGCCTTTGAACTCAATGGCAATACCCGGGAAATAGCGGGGGCCCCCGGCCAGGCAGGGAAGATTCTGGTTAACGACATAGCTGCTACCCTGGACACCCCCCTTATTGCCGGCGACAGGGTGGATGTAATACCTGGAAAACCGGGGGCGGCGCCAGAAGTAACTATTTCTCAGCTGGCGGCTGAATTTCAGTCTCCCCGGCTGTTGATAAACAGTTCCTGGCTGGAGTTGCCACTGGTCATGAAGATAAACAACCTGCCCTGTCAGCCTGATACCCTGATTCGTCCGGGCGACAAAGTTGAAATTCGCCCCCCCGCCAGCGTCGGTGAGCTGGCAACCCTAATGGACCTGGACCTAAGGCAGGTAACAGTGACAGTTGATGGCACTGAAGCAGATTCCAATACTCCTGTTGACAGCAAGAGTGCAGTAAATATCACTGCAAAACATGCCCAGCAGGAACACCCCGCAACTCCCGTAGACGATGAAATCCATGTTACAGTCAACGGCACTCCCGTGACATTGCAGAAGGACAGGTCAATACTGGCATATGCTTTGGCGAAAGCAGATATCAAACACACCGGGGCCGTCAGGGGGAACCTGGTCATTACAGTAAATGGCATTGAGGCAGAATACACTGCTTTGTTAAACACCGGGGACAGAGTTGAAGTGTTTTGGGCCCCTAAAGAGTAGCAGGCTGTTTGCATTAGCGTTAGAATACTAGTATAATTACCCCTGTGGGGTGGGATGATGAAAGCTGCCGACTGGCTGGCAATATTGCGGTATCTCTCGTTGGTAACGGGCATTGGCCTGACATTTGTTGTCACCCTGCTCATTGGTTGGTACCTGGGCTCCCTCTTCGGTGGCGCCTGGGTGCCTGTGGGCATTGTGGCAGGGATTTGCTCAGGAATCATGACGGTGTATGCCATGCTTAAAAAAATTTTGCCCCGGGAGTGAATATTGTGGATGAGGTCGCTGTCGTACAACGTCGCGTTATATTGCAAGCGGCCTTTGCCTCTGCGGTATTAGCTGGGTTGGCCGCTTTTTCGGGACGCTGGCCGGAAGCCTGGGGTGTGATCATTGGAACCCTTGTTGCCATTCTCAATTTTTCTTTGCTGGCGAGAAACCTTCGCAGCCTCATAGCAGAGCATCCCAAGAGGGCACAAGTTAAGGCCCGCTTGAACTATATCGGCCGCTACTTTTTGATGGCGGCGGTGATTTTCTACTCTTTTACTACTCCCACACTAAACATGTATGCCGTAGTGGTGGGCATGCTATTGATAAAAGCAGTCATTCTTGCAGGGGCGCTCTTTACTTTTTGCAAGGAGCGGCTGTCCCTTATCTTTCAGCATGCTCCTGAGGAAAGAGGTGATAGGTAGTTTGGAACAGGTTCTTGAAGGCCCAAAAACGGTGTTTACTGTTTTCGGCTTGCCCATTACCGAATCGGTGGTCAACACCTGGATTGTCATGGCAGTGCTGGTCGTCCTGGCCCTTATCTTCCGGCGCAATTTAAAGCTTTACCCCGATAAAAAACAAAATATCGCTGAGATAATAGTAGAAGCCCTGGACGGCCTGGTGACATCGACCATGGGGGCCAGGAATAAGAATTTTATGCCCTTTATCGGCACGGTCTTTTTGCTTATAGCCTTTTCCAACATCCTGGGCATTTTCGGTTTACGCCCCCCCACGGCGGATTTTAGCGTCACCTTTGCTTACGGTGTTGTCACCTTCTGCTGCATCCACTTCTTTGCCCTAAAGGCAAAGGGCTGGAGTTATATTAAGGGTTTTGGCCAGCCATTTATCTTTTTGTTGCCCATTAACATAATCGGAGAAGTTGCCAAGCCATTTTCCCTGGGGATGCGTCTCTTCGGCAATCTTCTGGGGGGATCGGTAATTATGGCAATGATCTCCGGAGCCATAGCCCTGTTCGTTCCCGCTGTGGCCAGCATTTACTTTGATCTCTTTTCCGGTTTTCTGCAGTCCTTTATTTTTATCATGCTTACCATGGTGTTTATTAAAATTGCTAAAGACGATGATGATTAACATATTGTTAGGAGGAAAGTAAAATGGGATGGAATGAATTAGCAGTAGCAGCTTTTGCAGTGCTTGGAGCCGGTATTGCCATGATCGGCGGAGGCTTTGGTCCGGCTATTGGCCAGGGGTATGCTGCCGGGAAGGGCGCTGAGGCCGTTGGCCGTCAGCCTGAAGCCCAGGGGAAGATTATGACTACAATGCTTTTAGGCCAGGCAGTGGCGGAAACCACCGGCATCTATTCATTAGTTGTCGCCTTGCTGCTCATCGGCATCGTGAACAGAATCCTATAAGATGGCAGATGGGGAATGGGGTGGCCCATTTCCCTTTTTCCATTACTCCGGAAGGAGGGTGCATGTTGTTAGACCTTAATCCCCAAGAATTTGTCATTACGATTATCAATTTAATCGTCTTGTATATTCTTTTGCGCGTGTTATTTTTCAAACCTGTCAGCAACTTTTTGGAGCAAAGGCGCGAGAAAGTGCATGCTGATTTGGACAATGCCAGGAGGGACAGAGAAGAGGCTCAAAGGCTTTTAGAAGAACATCGTCAGCTTGTCGCCGACAACAAGGCTGAGGCCGCAAAAATTATTGACCAAGCTGTGCGTCAGGCGGAAGGGCGCAAGGATGAGATTATCGCTGAGGCAAGCCAGGAAGCACAAGCTTTGCTGCAGCGGGCAAAAACAGAGATTGCCCAGGAGCGGGCCAAGGTTCTGCAAGAACTGCGGGCTGACATCTCAGGTTTATCTGTTGCCATTGTGGAAAAAACCCTGGCACGGACATTAACCCCACAAGACCAGCAGGCTTTTTTCGATGCTGTTCTGAAGGAAATGGATAGCTATGCAAACTAAAGCCGCCAAGCGATATGCCGCTGCCCTTCACGCCAGCGCCCGCCAGGCAGAGATTACATCAGAGGTAGCCTCCCAGCTGGCAATTCTCGCGGGAATGTGGCGAGACATTCCTGAACTCAGGGATATAATGCGCAATCCCCAAATTGAGAAGTCTTTCAAGGCAGAGATTGTGCACAAGATTAGCCGCGAACTGGACTTTCCCCAACTGCTCACTAATTTGCTGAATCTATTGTTGGACAAGGGGCGCCTGGAGATTTTACCTGCTCTTAGTGCCGAATACCAGGCCCTGGAAGACAGTGCTGCTGGCAGGGTGAGAGCCAAATGCCTGGTGGCCCACCCCCTGACAGAGGAACGGGTGGAAAAATTGCGGCGGCGTCTGTTATCTTTTAGTGGTGCCAAGGACATAATTATTTCTTTTGAAACCGATCCCTCATTACTGGCTGGATTTGTTGTCAGTATTGATGGCAAGATTATAGATGGCAGCCTCAGGGGGCGCCTGCACCGCCTGAGGCGCGCCCTGGCCCAGAAATAGCAGAGAGGTGATGGCCTGTGCAGATCAGACCAGAAGAAATAAGCAGCATTATTAAAAAGCAGATTGAAAACTATCATTTAGACCTGGATATAGCGGAGATGGGAACCGTGGTGTACATAGGCGATGGCATTGCCAGGATTCATGGCCTGCAAAATGCCATGTCCGGTGAGCTCCTGGAGTTTCCCAACTCTGTTTTCGGAATGGTTCTTAACCTGGAGGAAGACAGTGTCGGCGCCGTCATTCTGGGGGACTATCTCGGCATAAAAGAGGGTGACACCGTTAAACGGACTGGCCGCATCACCCAGGTGCCAGTGGGTGAAAGCCTTATTGGCCGCGTGGTCAATGCTTTGGGGCAGCCCGTTGACGGCAAGGGCCCCATTGAAACAGATTTATTCCGCAACATTGAAAGTCCCGCCCCCGGTGTCACGGAAAGAGAGCCAGTGCACCAGGCTCTGCAAACTGGTCTCAAGGCACTGGACTCGATGGTTCCCATTGGCAGAGGACAGCGGGAATTGATTATTGGCGACCGGGGAACAGGCAAGACTGCAATTGCAGTGGACACCATCATTAACCAGAAGGATTCCGATGTCTACTGTATATACGTTGCCATCGGCCAAAAGGCTTCTACGGTGGCCAGAGTAGTGGAGGTTCTCCGCAACGCAGGGGCTATGGACTACACAACGGTGGTCATGGCTGCAGCCAGCGAACCTGCACCCATGTTATACGTCGCTCCCTATGCCGGCTGTGCCATGGGAGAGCACTTTATGTACAATGGCAAGGATGTGCTGGTAATCTACGACGACCTGTCCAAGCATGCTGTTGCTTATCGGGAGATGTCGCTGTTGTTGCGCAGGCCACCGGGCAGGGAGGCCTATCCCGGAGATGTATTTTATCTGCATTCCCGCCTGCTGGAGCGGGCTGCCAAATTAAATGCAGAACGTGGCGGCGGCTCTTTGACGGCCTTGCCAATAATTGAAACTCAGGCCGGGGACATATCGGCCTATATTCCCACCAACGTCATTTCCATCACCGACGGCCAAATATTCCTGGAAACTGACCTTTTCTTTGCCGGTGTCCGTCCTGCCGTCAATGTAGGTTTTTCAGTTTCCCGGGTTGGCGGCAACGCCCAGATAAAGGCTATGCGCAAGGTGGCAGGACGCCTGCGGCTGGACCTGGCCCAATTCCGGGAATTGGAGGCCTTTGCCCAGTTTGGCACCGATCTCGACAAAGCGACCCAAGCGAGAATTATTCGGGGTCAGCGCACCGCTGAGATTCTTAAGCAGGACCAATATGTGCCCCTGCCCATTGAAAAACAGGTGATGATTATCTACACCGCCATTCATGGTTACCTGGACGATATTGCTTTGGAGACAGTGGCGAAATTTGAGGAAGAATTCTTCCGCTACATGGATCAGCAACACAGAGAGATTGGGCAGCGCATTGCCGAAACCAAGGATTTGGATGCAGAAACCGAAAAAGAGCTGCAGCAGGCGATATTGGCCTTTAAAGAGCAGTTTGTCATTTAGGGGGGAGCGAAATGGCCAACACCCGCGATATTAAAAGGCGCATCTCCAGCGTCGAAAGCATCGGGCAGATTACCAAGGCCATGGAGATGGTGGCGGCAGCGAAGTTGCGCCGGGCCCAAGCCAGTGTAATTGCTTCCAGGCCCTACACCTTCCTCCAGACTCAGCTGGTCAGCAGGCTGCAGAAAGCCGGTCTCGAGACCAGTAATCAGTTGCTGGAGCCGGGAAACGGGCCAGGGGCTTATATCGTCATTGCCGGCCAACGGGGTTTAAGCGGAGCATACAATGCCAACATCCTTCGCTTTGCCCAGCAAGTTGTAGGTTCGGGGCAGGTTATTGCAGTGGGCCGCAAAGCAAAGGACTTTTTCGCCAAGAAAGGGCAGCAAATCATAGGGGAGTACAGGCTGAAGTATGAGGCTCCCACCTATGCCGATGCCGTTAATATTCTAAAACCCCTGATTGGCTACTTCCGGGATGGAATCATTGGGTCCCTGCACCTGGTCTATACGGAGTTTATCAGTGTCCTCAACCACAGGCCTGCGGTCGTGCAGTTGCTGCCAATTACAGGTGCAGTGGACACTGCTGATTCAGAATCCTATATTTACGAGCCTTCACCCGAGGCAGTACTGGAGAGGCTCCTGCCCCGCTATTTAACGGCCTTGGTTTTTCAGGGGCTGTTAGAGGCTAAGGCCTCGGAGTACAGTGCCCAACGGACAGCAATGAAGTCCGCTACAGATAACGCATCCGAGATGATCGAGCAGCTCACTTTATCATATAACCGGGCTCGCCAGACTGCCATTACCCAGGAAATACTGGAGGTAGTAAACGGCGCCCAGGCTCTTGAAGGATAAGGAGGAAGCCTTTTGAATACAGGAAAAGTTGTTCAGGTTATTGGCCCTGTTGTTGATGTCAAGTTCGAAAGGGAATTGCCGCAAATTTACAACGCCCTGGAAGTTTCCCGTGCCGATGGCAAGGTCTTGGTATTGGAAGCTGCCCAGCATGTGGGCAGCGACATAGTCCGCTGTGTAGCCATGGCCTCAACCGATGGTTTAGTTCGGGGGACAGAGGTCAGGGATACCGGCGGCCCCATTGCCGTCCCCGTTGGCCCTGCCACCCTCGGCCGTTTGCTCAATGTCCTGGGCCAGCCCATCGATGATGGCGGAGAAGTTGAGGGAGAGGAGTATTGGCCTATTCACCGCCCTGCCCCCAGTTTTGAAGAGCAGCGTCCCGCCACTGAGGTGCTGGAAACAGGTATTAAAGTTATCGACCTCCTCCTTCCCTATTCCCGCGGGGGGAAAGTGGGGCTTTTCGGTGGCGCCGGCGTTGGCAAAACCGTCTTGATCATGGAACTTATCCGCAATATCGCATACGAACACGGGGGGTACTCAGTATTTGCCGGGGTAGGTGAAAGGACCCGGGAGGGCAATGACTTGTGGAATGAGATGCGGGAATCCGGGGTTATCGACAAGACTGCCATGGTCTTTGGGCAGATGAATGAGCCTCCGGGAGCAAGGCAGAGGGTAGGCCTCACCGGCCTGACCCTGGCAGAGTACTTCCGGGATGCAGAGGGCCAGGACGTCCTTCTCTTTATCGACAACATCTTCCGTTTTACCCAGGCAGGCTCTGAAGTGTCTGCACTGTTGGGAAGAATGCCCTCGGCCGTCGGCTACCAGCCCACCCTGCAGACAGAAATGGGCCAGCTTCAGGAGAGGATTACTTCCACCACCAAGGGCTCAATCACTTCGGTGCAGGCTATTTATGTCCCCGCCGACGACCCCACCGACCCTGCACCAGCCACTACCTTTGCCCATCTGGATGCCACCACATATCTGTCCCGGAGCATTTCTGAACAGGGTATCTATCCTGCCGTTGACCCCCTGGAATCTTCCTCCAGAATCCTCGATCCCCAGACTCTTGGCAAGGAGCACTACCAGGTAGCCAGGGAAGTACAGGGAGTATTGCAAAGATACAAGGAGCTCCAGGACATAATTGCCATCCTCGGCATGGATGAACTGAGCGATGAGGATAAATTGGTGGTTTCCAGGGCCAGAAAGATCCAGCGTTTCCTTTCGCAGCCCCTGTTTGTTGCCGAGGCCTTTACAGGCACCCCCGGAGCTTATGTCCCGCTCAAGGAAACTGTCCGCAGTTTCAGGGAAATATTGGATGGCAAGCATGACATCTTGCCGGAAGCTGCATTCTACATGGTAGGGACCATCGAGGATGCTGTCAAAAAGGCAGAAACACTGTAAGGGGGTATTGTCATCAGCGACAAGACTATTGAACTCACCGTCGTCACTCCCGAACGCCAAGTATTTCAGGACTCGGTGAATATGGTTATTGTACAGACCCTGGATGGGGAAATGGGAGTGTTGCCGGGGCACATTCCCCTGGTGGCGCCCCTGGACATTGGCCCAATGCGGATTAAGACCGGAGAGGTTGAGCGCCGGGCTGCCATTAACGGCGGGTTTATCGAGGTTACTGGCTCCCGGGTTATAGTGCTCTCTGAAGCAGCGGAAATGGCGGAAGAGATTGACGTTGCCAGGGCGAAATCTGCCCGCCAGCGGGCAGAGGCGCGGTTAGAAGCCCAACAGGCAGAAATAGACTTTGCCAGGGCCCAGGCGGCGCTGAAGCGAGCCCTTACCCGCCTTAAGGTTGCTGGCCATGAAGGATGACAATTTCAGCAACAAGTCTCTTCTTGAAAGGGCTGTCCTGGCAGGAATATACGGCCCTCCGGAACTGAAAAGAGAAGAACGCCGCTACTACCTCGGCCAATTCAGGGAGCGAGTAATCAAGGTCCTTACTCTTGAGCAAATTGCTGAACCCGGGGTTTACCCGGAAATTCAGGAGGCCATGGCTCACCCCATGGCCCGGCGTGTGCTTATTAGCCGCAGGGCAGTATTGTCTGCTGCGCAAAAATATGTGCAGCTGGCGCGAAAGTACCACCTTGAATTTACAATTGTCGACAGCCCCGAATATTCAGGGCCCGTGGGGCTGGTGGTGGCGGCGGGGAAAGCAGTGGACGCGGGGGAAATAACAGTCCCCAGCCGGAGGGAGCGCCTGCTGGCCTTGGGCATTCCCCGGGAGATTGTTGATTCTCCTGGAAAGACACTGTGCAAGCCTTGCCTGGATCTGCTGCGGGAAAAGGCTCCTGAAGAAGCGAAAAGGTATCGTCGGGAAAATATTATTGACCGTTTTCTGGGCCACCGCTGCCCATGTAAAACCAGGACAGGATCTTGAGATCCTGTTTTTCTTCCCCGGGAATATTTTGGGAGATATATGTCAACCATTATATACGAGGAGGGGAAGAAGATGAAAAAAATATCGGCAATTATTCTGGTATTCCTGGTGCTGGCAGGTTGGTCCCGCTGGGGGGCAAAGGAAGAAGCCCCAGCAACCAGTTCCGAGATTGAATTGTTGTCGGGGGCGTTGTCTGCCGCTGGCGCTCAGCCCCTGGGGGGGGAACTTCATGCCTGGGCCAGGAGCAGCGGGGAAAGCTCTCTGCTGGAAATAGAAGCGACCGTTGAGGCTATGGTCCGGGAATTTGGGCTCAAGCGGCAGGAATACGAGATTAATTCCCGTTCCAGCGGGCAATATACTTACGCACAAATGGAAGGTGATTTGGGCTCGGGAGTGGTACGGGTGACTGCAACGTCCCAGGGGCTGGAAACAACCATAGAAGTGGACTTATATCAGTGCCCGGTGGAGGAACTGGCAGCGAAAGCTTCCTGCCTGAAAAAGGCCTTTGCCACCCTGGGGGCAGCAGGGAAAGACGTTAAAATTACCACTTGCCTGGAGGGCACCCTTAATGCTAGACTTAAAAACAGCGACAAGTTAAATCTTGTCTATGTTGTATTTAATTCCATTAAAGCTAATTATCGTGGAGCTGTAGAGGCAAAAGGGGTTTCCCAATGGAGCGGCTGGACTCCCCTCATCCCCGATGCAGTGGATGCAGGCGGGAAACTGGTAAATTTCGGCCTATCCCTGCGCTGGGAAGCAGATGCCAGCATGCATATCCTGCGTGTAGCTACGCCGGTTTTGCCATCCAGCTACTAAACAGGGCAGCTCATCGCGGCAGGAGGAATTCCATGGAAAAGATCTATGTCCGGGGTGGCAACACCCTGCAGGGAACAATAAAAATCGATGGGGCCAAAAATTCGGCTTTGCCGATTTTGGCTGCTTCTTTGCTGACATCTGGCCCCAATCTCTTCGAAGATGTGCCTGCTCTGGAAGATGTTAATACTATTTGCCAGCTGCTGGAGCAACTGGGGGTGGAAGTTTCCTGGCTGAAACCGGGGACGCTCAGAATAGATGCTGCCCATATCAATACCTGCGAAACCCCCTACGAACTTGTGCGCAAGATGCGGGCATCTTTCCTGGTAATGGGCCCCCTCCTGGCCCGCAATGGCCGGGCCAGGGTTTCTTTGCCTGGGGGGTGCAATATTGGCACCCGCCCCATTGACCTGCACCTCAAAGGCTTTATGGCCTTGGGGGCGGAAGTGGTTATGGGGCACGGTTATATTGAGGCTATGGCACCCAGGCTCACCGGCAGCAGGATCTACTTGGACTTTCCCAGTGTTGGTGCTACCGAGAACATCATGATGGCAGCCACTTTAGCCCAGGGCACTACTATTATTGAAAATGCAGCTGCTGAGCCGGAGATTGTCGATTTGGCCAACTACCTTAACGCTGCCGGGGCAAATGTCCGGGGGGCGGGAACCAGCCTCATTCGCATCACCGGCGTGGAGGCCTTGACGGGCACTAATCACACTGTCATACCTGACCGCATTGAAGCCGGCACCTATATTGCCGCTGTTGCTGCCGCCGGCGGACAAGTGCAGCTAACCAATGTTGTCGTCGACCACCTTAAACCGGTAATCGCTAAATTTGAAGAAGTGGGCGTTACCATATTGGAACAAGGGGACGGCCTCCTGGTAATTGGCAATAAGCCCCTCAGCGCAACAGACGTAAAGACTCTTCCCTATCCTGGTTTCCCCACGGATATGCAGGCGCAGATCACCGCCGTCCTGACTACAGCCCAGGGTATTAGTCTGGTGACAGAAACCATCTTCGAGAACAGGTTTATGCACGTGGATGAACTCAAGCGGATGAACGCCAAGGTAAAGATCGACGGCCGCAGTGCAGTAATAGAAGGCATCCCCCGCCTTACTGGTGCCCAGGTAAATGCCAGTGACCTCAGGGCGGGAGCAGCCCTGGTGATAGCCGGACTGGTGGCCGACGGCGTAACTGAGGTTGGCAATGTCTATCACATTGACCGGGGGTACCACGACCTGGTTGGAAAACTAAGAGCCCTGGGGGCAGACATATGGAGAGAATAGCCGGAAACGGCTATTTTTTTTGCAGTCTATATTCCCTGTTGCTGACATATTATGGGGCAGGAGGGATAGTATGCTGAAGAAAACAGGCTTGGTTCTGCTGGTTATGCTGGTGCTCTTATTAATTCTGCCGGCTTTAATTGTAAAAAGCTGTGGCGGCAGGATATTGCCTGATGTAAAAGTTGATCCCATAACAATTTCAGTCTGGAACCACAAAACTGAAGAATTGATTACCATGCCCCTGGGGGAATACCTTGGGGGGGTGGTGGCGGCAGAGATGCCTGCCCAGTTTCACATTGAAGCCTTGAAAGCCCAGGCGATTGTTGCGAGAACGTATACCATAGCGAAATTGAGAGCCAGTGGTGGCGGAGGATGCAATCGCCATCCGGAAGCGGATATTTGCACTGATCACACTCATTGTCAGGCATGGACCTCCAAGGAAGCTGCCGCAGCTAATTGGCCCTTTTTCCGGCAGCGAACCTACTGGCGCAAAATAGTGCGGGCCGTGACTGAAACTCAAAATCTAGTAATTACTTTTGAGGGGAAATTAATCGACGCAGTTTATCATTCAACCTGCGGAGGAAGCACGGAGAATTCTGAAGACGTCTGGTCAAATAAGGTGGCTTACCTGCGCGCAGTGCAGTGTGATTATTGCCGCTTCTCCCCCCGCTATACCGAGACAGTGCGCTTAACTGCCGCTGAAGTGGCGGATAAGTTGGGCGTTCCCCTGGCGGAGCTGAAAATCAATGTCCTGGAACGCTCCTCCACCGGCCGGATTATCAACGTCAATACCGGCAAGGAAATTATTCGCGGCCTGGAGTTCCGAGGCCGCCTGGGACTTAGGTCCAGCAAAGTATCCTGGCTGCAAGAAGAGGAAGAATACAGCTTCACGACGGTCGGTTACGGACATGCTGTAGGCATGTGCCAGTATGGAGCCGATGGCATGGCAAGGCAGGGGTACACCGCCCTTGATATAATCGGCACCTACTATACGGGAGTTCAGGTGGTCTCAGTGCAGACAGGCGAATAAACAGGCATGTCCGGGGTAGAATAAGCCCCGAGGTGAAGGACTTGAATACAAAACCGAAAATCCCAAAACAAATAAAAAATGCCCTGTTTGGGTTGGCCAATTGGATCAGCCAAGGCTGGAAGGCAATGTCTCCCGGGTTGCGCTATGCCCTGGTGTACTTTGTGTGTGTCATTGTTGTGGCTGGACTTGTTTTCTGGCAATACAGCCCGGCTAAGACCTTGCTGTTTGATCCCGGAACAAAAGGGGAGAGTCCCGAGGGTCCTGATTTACCCCCCGAGGAGCAAGAAGAAACTGGTTCTGAAGAAGCGCCCTATATTTCTTTGGCGGCTTTCGAAACAAGACAAGAAACCTTGGCACTTCCTGTCCAGGGTAAGGTTCTCCTGAATTGGGGCGAGGTATTTTCCTCGGGATACTACAGCATTTCTGAGGGAGTACACTTCAGCGGCACGCGCGGGGATGCTGTCTATGCTGCCTTTGCAGGGCAGGTAACTGCGGTAATTGAGCCCGGGGAGTATCAAGCAGGGGAAGTCTGGATCAACCATGGTGATTTTGAGACCCGCTATATCAATGTGGAGTTTATTGAGGTACAAGAGGGGGATATTGTCGGCACCAACCAAAAAATAGGGGAGCTGGCAGCGAAGATACGGGGTGGCCACGCCGAGGATTACCTGATTTTTGAAGTCCGGAATGCCCAGGGAGAACCTGTCGACCCGCTGGCATATATGTGCCTGGACCAGTAAGGGCTTTTCCAGCTGGATTGGTCTACTGGGATGCTGAGGGACATATAAATTGAACAGTAGTAAGGTTAGGAGGGCAGAGGAATGAATGATTATATCTGGCAGCGGGTAATCGATATTGCCAATTACGTTCTCACCACCGGGGAAACGGTACGGGCGGTGGCAGAGGCTTTCGGAGTCAGCAAGAGCACCGTCCACAAGGACATAACCGAACGCCTGAGCCAAATCAACCCCGGACTGGCCAAGCAGGTAAAGGCTGTTCTCGAGATAAACAAGGCGGAACGCCATTTACGGGGCGGAGAAGCTACGCGGAGAAAGTATCGCGGAAAAGAAGAAAAAGTTGGATAAATGCAGGAGTCGCACTGCCCGTTGTAGAATTATGTCTAGGACAATGCAGCAGTATATTTAACAAAGGGGGATTCTTCGTGCTTGGCTTCTCCAGGGACATAGGTGTTGATCTCGGAACCGCCACTGTTTTAGTGTATATTAAGGGAAAAGGCATTGTATTACATGAACCTTCTGTTGTAGCGCTGGACAGCCAGACCAATCGCGTCGTGGCTGTGGGACATGAAGCCAGCAAGATGCTTGGGCGCACCCCGGGGAATATCAAGGCCGTTCGCCCCCTTAAAGAAGGGGTAATAGCGGATTTTGACGTCACCGAATTGATGCTGAAGCATTTTCTCTCCAAGGTTTGCCGGAATATCCTGACCAAACCAAGGATAATGGTGTGTGTGCCGGCTGGGATTACTTCTGTTGAAGAAAGGGCTGTCCTCACTGCTGTAAAGCGTTCTGGCGCCCGGGAGATATACCTTATTGAAGAACCCAGGGCAGCTGCCCTGGGAGCGGGACTGGAAATCTTTCAGCCGGTAGGCAGTATGGTAATTGACATTGGCGGCGGCACATGTGACATAGCGATTATGTCTATGGGAGATATTGTGCAAAGCGCATCTAACCGCACTGGCGGAGACTGCTTTGATGAATACATTGCCCGCTATGTCCGGGATAAGTACAAGGTAATGATTGGCGAACGCACAGCAGAAGAAATCAAAGTTAAAATCGCCTCGGTTCACCCCCAGGGGCGCAAAGATAGAATGGAAGTCCGGGGCAGGGATCTCGTAACGGGCTTACCTAAGAGCATACCCATTACTTCCAAAGAAGCCGGGGAAGCTTTAACAGATCCTGTTAACAGCATTGTGCAAACCATAGTTCAGGTTATGGAAGCCACTCCACCCGAATTGCACTCAGATATTATGGAGAAGGGTATTGTTCTCTCAGGAGGCGGAGCTCTCCTCCACGGACTGGATGTATATCTATCCCAACGCCTGGGCACGCCGGTGATTATCGCTGAGAATCCCATTTCCTGCGTCGTCAACGGGACCGGCCGGGCATTGGAATTGCTGGATTACATCAAGGATTCCCTCATCAACGACAAGATGATCAGCTAGGGCTTATTGGTTTGCAAAGGGGGTAATAATTTGCTCAGCGGCAAACAAAAATCATATCTGCGCTCCCTGGCAAATACACTGGAGCCTATAATCCAGGTTGGCAAGGGTGGAGTTACCGAGACAGTGGCTTCTGCAACAGATCAGGCTCTGGTCGCCCGGGAAATTGTTAAAATCTCTGTCCTCAATAATTGCCTGGATCCTGTAGACGTAGTGGCTCAGGATTTGGTAAAAGCCACTGACAGTTATTTAGTGCAGCAGGTGGGCAGGAAAATCGTCCTCTACCGGCCTAACCTGGAAAATCCCGTCATTCAGTTTCCCCCAGGCTTGTGACCTTAAGATGAATATGATTAAACCAGGATCCTTCCTGGTTTATCTTAATTTATGGTGGAGAAGGAAATGGGCGGGGATTTACAGAATATAAATATATACCATCAAGCAGGGGGGTATTGACATTGGGCAATATTAGGATTATGCATACTTCCGGCCTCCATCTTGCCTCTTCTTTTAAGGGGCTGCCTGCTCATTTGGGGAACCTGCGGCGTCGGGACTTGACTCAGACCCTGGGGAGGTTGACAGATATCTGCAGGAATGAGCAAACAGATTTGTTCCTTATCTCGGGAGATATTTGGGAACAGGCAAACACCACCCGACCGCTGGTGGATTTTATTGCCGACCAGTTCCGAAAAATACCTGCCACCAAGGTCTTGATCGCCCCCGGCAAAACCGATGGCAAGTATGAGGACAGTTTTCTGTCCCATTACCCCTGGCCAGAAAATGTCCATATATTTTCCGGGGATTTGTCCTGCATTGAGTTGCCCCATCTTAACCTGCAAGCTTACGGAATGGCCTGGGAGGCAACTGCCCATCACACCCCCAACTGGAGCCTCCTTGCCGACCAAGCCACCCACGGCAGGCAAATTCTCATTGTCGCTTACGGCAATCCTGATAGCCTGGCTATTCCACAGTGGCTTCTCAGCATAAAAAACATTATCTACATTGCCTTGGGGGGAGAACAGCAGTATACTCACTGGGGAGAAAAGGTTTGTGATCCTGGCCATCCCGAACCTCTTGATTTTTCCTGTACCGGCACTTACGGAGTGTTGACGGGCATAATTGGCAGCACTCATGCCCTGGAACTCATGCCCACTGCCAGTCGGATGTTTCATTCCCTGGACATCGACGTCAGAAACTGCAGTAATATTGAAGAAGTTGCCGGGGAAATTGCCAAGGCTCTTTCGGATTATGAGGCCGACAGGGACCTCTTTGAGCTAAGGCTTAAAGGAATCCGTCCCCGGAGCGAATGGGACATGTCGCAGCTGCAGTCTATGCTGAAAGCCCAGTATGTTTCTGTCCGGGACGAAACTGACACCTATTATGACTTCAAAGCCCTGGAAGCTGAACATAGTCGCGGTGTATTGGGCAAGTACATAACAGCGGTCAAGGGCGCAGGCTATGACGAAAAAATCATCAGGAGTGCATTGACTCTGGGTGTGGATGCACTATTATCCGGGAGGGTGCCCAATGGTGACGGTAGATAAACTTAAAATTGAAGGTTTCGGCCGCTTCAGCAACCGGGAATTCTTCTTAAACCCAGGCGTTAATGTTATCTTTGGCGGCAATGAAGCTGGCAAGAGCACCATTCACAGCTTCATCGAGGCAATGCTCTTCGGCTTTTGGAAATCCAATTACCCGCAGCAAGAGTTAGAGCCTGGTTACGAAAAATACCGGCCTTGGATTGGAGACGCCTACGGGGGCGAGATGGAATACAGTTGGCAGCAAGGCAAAGTCAGGGTGGTGCGGGACTTTTTTAACCACACTGTGTCCTTGTATGATGCCGTCACTGGAAAAAGCATTGAGGGGCTCCCTCTAAACAGCTGGGGAGAACCGGATTTTGCCCGCCTTCACTTTGGGTGCAGCAAATTGGTTTTTCGCAATACTATCAGCATCAGCCAACTGGGGTCGGCCACAGATTCTGCAGTTGCTCATGAGGTGCGCAATCTGCTGAGCAATCTGGCCCAGTCCGGGGGCAGCGGCATCTCGGTCAAACAGGGAATGGAGATTTTGACCCGTGCCCGTCGCCAAACGGACTTTGATCTTGTCAAGGCCCAGGCCTTACTGGAGCAAACTCAGAAGCAACTGGCTGAAGCCCGGGAGCAGATAAATGAGGCCGCCCGCCTGGAGATACAACGATATCAGTTGAGCATGGAGCTGGAGACCTTGACTGAGCAGCGCAGGCAACTCAAAGCCCTGGCTGCAAAAGCCCAGGGGCAGGTTGCCCTGGCAAAATTAAACCGCCTGCACCAATTGCAGAAAGATCAGGACTCTTTACAGAAGGAGCTGGCGGAACTGGGTGACGCCATCATGGATCCCAGTCAGCAGGAGGCCTTGCGGCAAGCTCAGGCAAAACTGGAGAAGGTGCAGGAAATCCATGACCTTCACATTAAGGCCCTGGAGGAGATTGTCCAGCAAAAGCAGTACCATGAAAAGATTCTCGAAGAACTGGCACCTTATGCCGAGCACAACCAGGATACATTGATTGAAATGAGCTCTGCCTGGCAAATGCAGGCCAAGGGCCAACAGGTTATTGACGAAATGCAGGCAGAACTGGACAGGCTGGGAGCTGAAATTCGGGAAGTAACAACGGAACTGTCCAAACTCCCTTACTTTCGCCCTGACGCCCTTGAGCAGGCATCAGCTTTGCATGCCATGGCTACCAGCATGGAAGTTCAGGATTCCCACGAGGAACTGGAACAGGAGTTAGAACAGCAACAGCGTGCGGTCAACTCCGGCAAGATCCTGCGCTGGTTCCTCATCTTTATTTTGCCAGCGGCGGCGGCAGCGGCAGTATGGCTGGAACCGCTGTTGGGGCTGGCAGCCATTCCCGTCCTTGGCGGCCTGCTTTCAGTCAATAAAAGCATAAAAAAAGCCAACCTTCAATGCCGCCAGTTGCGCCGGGAGATCTATTCCCTGGAATTGGAGTACGTCAACAGCCGGCGGACCCGAGAACATGCCCAAAGGGAATTAGAGGCCTTTCTTGCCCGCCTGGGAGTGACAGATATCCCTGAGCTGGAGAAAAAGTATCACGCTTTTACCTCCCTCAGCGAGCGCAGTTACGAACTGATGCGGGAGCAAAAGTTTATCAGCGGCAAGCTGGAGGAGTATTATCAGGAAACCGAGGCCAAGTCCCGGCAACTCCAAGGGATTCTCAACCAGGTTGGCCTGGGGGAACTGCCAGTGGATGAAGCTCTGGCCTGCTTCAGGGTTAACCTGGACAAGGTGCTGGATACCAAAGCATTTATAGAACAATGCCGCCTCCAGGAGGAGACCGCCAGGCAACGGGCAGACCAATCCCGGGCGGAACTGGCAGAAGCTGAAGATAAGCTGGCCAGGCTGCTGCAGGCAATGGCAGTTGACAGTCCGGAAGAAGTGCAGGAGTTGGCTGCAAAAACAGCGCGGCGGGAGAAGATAGAACAAGAGATTGCCGGTATGGCCCAGCGCATTCAGGACCTTTTAGAGGGAATAACTGAAGAGGAGCTTCAGCGACAGGCTGCAGCTGCGACCCAGGGAGAAGAAATTGAAGATCCACAAGCTCTGCCTGCAAAGATAGAACTCCTGGACCAGGAGATTCTTCGCGTGCAAACCGAAAAAAGCGAAAGTCAAGGCCGTTTGGAGGGGATATATTCCTCCTTGCCTTCTCCGGCAGAACTGGAGGAGGAATGCTGGCAACTGCAGGAGCAATGTCAGGCCTTAGAGGATGAATTGCGAGCTGCAGACCTGGCTATTGAAACTATTACTGCCCTGGCTGCAGAAATGAAAAATCAAATTGCCCCTGAACTCAACGATATGGTTTCTGCCTTGGTGGCCAGGATTACCGGAGGCAAGTACAAACAATTGCACGTCGACCAGGACATGTCTATAACAGTGGCCTCCCCTGAAAGCGCAGATGATGTGGCCTTGGAGAAGTTAAGTGGAGGCACAATAGATCAGTTTTACTTTGCCAGTCGCGTCGCTATCGCTGATTTGGTTACCGGCGGCGGCCTCCCCCTGTTCCTGGACGACAGTTTTGTCCAGTACGACGACAAGCGCCTGCAGTACATGCTGAAATTATTGCTGGAACTGGGGGAGAGCAGACAGATTATTCTCCTGACCTGCCAGCAGCGGGAAATAGAACAGCTTGCCGCCATGGCTCCAGGGGGTTATTGCCTCATTAATCTTGAAAGCTGACAGGAGTGATAGGGTGCAAGTTGCCATATCCAGCGCATGTCTTTACCCTCAACTGCTAACGGAAACTGCTCTGGTAAATATCGCCGCTTTCGGCTGCAAGTCTGTGGAAATCTTTTTGCAGACCCGGAGGGAATACAGGTACCCTTATGTTTCCAGGCTGGCCAGATTGTGTAGGAATCTGGGGCTCAGTGTTCATTCTCTGCACGCTGCCTCGGCTCAATATGAACCAATGGTGTTTTATAAATATCGGCGGCAAAATCTCGACGGATATGAAATTCTCCAGGAAATCCATCAGGGAGCGGCTGTGCTGGGGGCAAAATGTCATGTCTTCCACGGCCCCCTTAAGGCGGAGAATATTGCCTTCTCCCGGCTGACCGAGGGACTTTTCCAGGTGGCAGAAGCTGCCGCCTCCTGGGGAATAAAATTGGCGCTGGAAAATGTCTCCTGGTGCGCCGGCTGGTCGCCGGCTGTTTTCCGGCAACTCAACACCCAGAACATTCCCAACCTCTACTATACCTTTGACAGCAAGCAAGCGATGCGCAGCGGGTTTGGCCCCAAAGATTTCATCTCCGTCATGGGCAAACGCCTGTTGAATGTTCATTTTAGCCGCGACAATGGGTATTTGCCCGGGGAAGATACAGATTGCTCAGGGTTAGCCTCCGCCCTGGCCGAGGTCCAGTACACGGGGCCTGTTGTTCTGGAGGTATATGGCTCCCAAGTAGCATCGGTAAGCTCACTTCATCGCAGCTGGAGAGCCGTCAAAGCAAAGCTGCAAAAAAAATAGTGCCCCCCAGGGGCACTGATTTTTTTATTCTTCTTCGATTTTGAACCTCTGCATCATCTGGTCCAGCTGTTGGACCAATTGGGTCAGTTCGGCAACTGTATCTTCGATATCAGCCAGGATGGCAACCTGTTCTTCCAGGGTTGCTCCCAGCTCCTGAGAACCAGCCGATGTTTCCTGAGTGGACGAGGCGATGTTGGTAACAGCTTCCCTGATGGCGTTGCTGTTGACGGCCTGTTCAGCAGCAGCTTCTGCAACCTGGCGGATCTTAATTTCCACATTGTTAATGCTGGCCACCATGCTGTCAATAGTTGCCAGGGTGAACCGGGATTGATCCTCAGCCTGGTGGATAATGGTGTTGCTGTGCTGGACGGCCATGCTGGTGCTGTTAACTTTGCGCCGTATGTCTTCCACCAGCTCGGCAACCTCTTCAACGGCGTGGGTGCTTCGGGTGGCAAGCTTGCGGACTTCACTGGCAACGACGGCGAAGCCTTGTCCCATTTCCCCCGCTCTTGCGGCTTCAATCGCAGCGTTGAGGGAGAGGAGGTTGGTCTGTTCGGAAATTTGGGTAATGAGTTCCAGCATGTCTTCAATGCGCTGAGCCGAGTCAATGAGGTTGTCAACTAATTGATTGACTTGCTCCGAGGAGGTGCTGATCTCAGTCATGGCGTCAGCGACTTCGGCAACGGCCTGGCTGCCGGTATAAGCTTGTTCCACGGCGGTGGCGCATTCCCTGGCTGCTTCCCCGGTTAACTGGGAAACAACCTGGGCACTGCTTGCCACCTGCTGGGCGGAGTTTTTAGTTTGGTCAATAGATGCGGCATTGAGTTGCATGTTGCTGCCTATCTCTGTGGCCAGGTTGCTGGACTGCTCCAGGCCGCCGGTGCTTTCCTCAATGGAAGCAGCGATTTGCTCGCCGGAGGTGACAATGGTGTTGGCAAGGCCTTTAAGTTGGAGAATAATGTTTGCCAGTCCGTCAGCCATGAGGTTTGCATAGCGAGCCGCCTGACCGACTTCATCGCCGGTAATAACGTCAACCCGTTGGGTAAGATCGCCGGTGGCGATGTCTTTCATAATGCCAACCATTTGCCGCAGGGGACGGGTGATGGTTTCGGTAGCCAGGTAAATAACCCCTGCAACTAATGCCACGGCTACTAAGTTGCTAAAAACCAGCCATGTCCTTGCCTGCACCAGAGGTGCGTTAAAGGCTGTTGCCGGTGCTGTGTAAACTAAGACCCAACCGTCTGTATCTGCCAAACGGCGAAAATATGCATATTCGAGACCATGCTCGCCTGTAAAGGTTGTAGCTCCGGATGATTCTCCCATGATAGTCTCAGCTTGAGTTTGGATGCCGGGAATGTGATCAGTAGTTAAAGAAGCAATGCCCTGAAGGGAGGTGTCCGGGTGGGCGATGATTGTCCCTTGCTTGTCGGTAAGAAAGGCGAGACTGCCGTCAGTGTCAACCAGGTCAGCCAGCAAATAGTTAAAGTCCTTCATATTCAAACTGGCTGCCACAATGCCAATAACTTCATTGTTCACCAAGACGGGAGTGGCTATTAAAATGATGTACTCGCCGGAGAAGTCAGACCTAAAGGGGCTGCTGGTCCGTTGCTGTCGGGAATCCGCAGCGTTCTCCAGAGTGGTCAGGCCTTGGTAACTGGAATCAAGCCTCACCGTCCGCTCATCCAGATAAGCTACATAGCCACTTTCAGTGATATCAACATAAAATATGTCTTCATAGAAGCTGAGGTTTTCTTCATGTTGCTGTTTAAGAAAGGCTTTGCGGGTTTGAACATCCTCTTTGGGGGGGGCAATGAGCTGT
>Ga0208693_1000299_pt1 | contig 40852 bp, 43 predicted proteins | sample AD_UKC071_MetaG_FD_184438 | JGI IMG/M metagenome (GOLD analysis project Ga0208693, IMG submission 184438) | Active sludge microbial communities of municipal wastewater-treating anaerobic digesters from USA - AD_UKC071_MetaG (SPAdes) (version 2) | ecosystem: Engineered > Bioreactor > Anaerobic >... | reverse complement strand
GGGAGACCAACAGAAACTCAAGGCATGACAAGCACTTGCGCGTACTACTGGAGCAGACCCCGCGCCAATCCTCGCTCTCCAGGGAGGCACGAACCGTCACTTTCTGCACTGAAATCAAAAGGACCCCAAGCCGGGATCATCTGGCTGAAGTTCGACTGCGAAGCGCCCGTCATCCGGGGCTTGCCGGTGTTCCGACACCGAGGATCCGCCACCTGAGCGGCCTCGCCTCCAAGCGATCCTACGGGCGTGAAGCGCCGTGGGTGCTTGGGGGCAGCTCGGGCATGGGATCGCCGGCATGCCAGAGCCATGTCCCCGTGCCGGCGGCGTGCACCGCCTTCTCCTTGAGCACGCGGTCCTTGGGCTGAAGGAAATCGCTGCTCATGTGCAGGGCGACGGGCGCGGCACCACAGTCGAGCAGCAACGCATTCGGGAAAGGAGCGGCGCTGCGGGCGTCGTAGCGCAGCGGCTTGGCGAAGCGCCGCTGCTGCGCCACCAGCGCGCCGATGAGTGGGATCTCGTGCACACCTTCCACGGGGATCCACTGCTCGTTCACCAGCATCACCGTGGCTGCGTCGATCTCATAGGTGAACTCGCGGCGCGCGTGGATCAGCGCGCCCAGCACCAGCCGCACCCGGTGCCCGGAATCGGCATCGCGGGCCTCGAACAGCGCCGTCTGGGTGCGCACGAGCCGGTCCCAGCTCCTCGTCTCCATCAGCAAGGGCGCATCGGGCATGTGGCGCACCCAGATCCGGCAGCCGTGGTCCCCACGCTCGGCCACCTTCAACTCGCCGATCACCAGCGCCATCGGCGCGCTCCCATCACGGGGCTGGAGGATCGCCAGCTTGTCACGGCGGCGGCGGGCGATGTCGGCCTTCGCGGCTTCGCTGAAGGGCTCCGGCACGTAGAGGCGCTCAGCCAGCGACGCGCCCTTGACCTCGATCTCCTGTGCGGCTTCGAGCAGGTACTTGTGCAGGACGCCCTGGTTGCGGCGCCCTGCCATCGCGGGCGTCCAGCGGTTGAACCCGGCGCGCTCGAACAGGAAGTGCAGCACCGCCCGCAACGACATGCGCCGCCGTGGGACCTCGATCTCGCCAGGATCGCGGGCTTCGCCGCGCGCGATCGCCCGGCCGTTGACGCGCGCCCACGGGAAGTCGACCCGAAGCTCGACACGGCCGGGCTGTGTCTCCAGCACCGCCTCACCCACCAGGTCGCCCAGTCCTGACAGGCCCCCCTCCGGTTCAAAGGACGGGCAGGACGGATGGTGGTCCCGGCCGGTCTCAGGCATGCGCTTGACCAGGTAGCGCTGGTGGCGGGCCACGTACATCTCCACCCCACGCGCCACGCACAGGCACCGGGGTCGCTCGGCCGTCTCGTGGATCTGGGCCAGCACCTCCTGCAGCCCGGGATCGGATGCCTCCCAGACCTTGCCGCGGATCGCGAAGCGCTGCGCATCCGGCCCTGGATCCAGGTTGGCGTCGGACATCATCGCTACACCAGGTCGTCCGTCAGGGCATCCAGGCTCGGCAATCGCCGAGGGAACTGCGTGCGCACCGAACTCCTTTCCGCGATGCCCAGCAACAGGCCGACCTGCAGTTCATCCGCGCCGCGTGAGTAGAGACGATCGGCCACAGTGTGGCGCACGGTGAGCGCGGTGACCTGCTTGAGCTCCGCGTAGCGGAAAAGCTTGCGGTAGGTTTCCTGGATCGCCCGGCACCGGAACCGGTGCTGCCCCTCTTCCCCATAGGGACGGATGTCGAAGCCGTCCCCGCTCTGGGACAGGAACAGCCGGCTGTTGGGATCGAGACCGCGATAGCGATCCCGATCGGCGTCAGCACCGGCGGACGCCGCGCGCTCGGCGAGGTAGGCGTCCAGCGCCAGGATCAGTTGCTTGCTGCGGAAGAAAAGCGGGCGAGACCGTCCCGTGATGGTGGACTCGGCCCGGAACTCGGAGTTGTGGCGCACCCCGCCGTCGGCCTGCAGGTAGTCGCGCACCTCCAGGCGAGCGATCTCCAGCGGACGTGCGGCCGTGGCCAGCAGCACCAGGTACAGCGCCAGGTCCTCCAGCGGCTGCTGGCTCCGCCCGCGAATGCGCAGCGCGCCAGCGGCGATTTCCTCGTCGGACAGGATGCGCACCGAGCGCTGCGGTGCGGGATGGATCTCGCTGAGCCAGTCGATGGCACCCAGGATCGCGTCCCGGTACAGACGCAAGCGTCTCACGAAGGTCGCGCCATCGGCGTTCAGGCCTTCGATCCCGGCCGTCGCGGCCACCTGCACCGCAAGCTGCTTGATCCTGCGCTCCACGGCCGTGCGGCTCACCCCGTGGTCCAGCGCCACCGCCTCGTAGGTCTCCCCGTCGAGCACGGCGCGCAGCATCGCGATCGACAGCGCAGACGTGCGCGGTCGGCCGTCTTCGTTGTCGTCGGGTGAATCCAGCTGAGCCACGCCAACAGCTCCTTGTCAGGTCAATGAGGCCATGACCACATGCTGGACGGCGCCACTGCAGCGCGCCAGCCGAAATCGGGGCTGAATGCGGGGGATTTCGGCATCGGGCCGGGCATGCCTGAGTTCCCCGGCCGATGCGCTCAGGGCGCAGGCGTCAGCCACTGCCCCATGAGATGACTCGCGCGCGCAGCCCGAGGCGGCTTGCGCGCCGCTTCACGCTGCAAGGCCACTGGTGACCGCCCGCCACCGTGCGACTCTCCCGCACCCGCGTTCTTCAGGCTCAGACCAAGCGAGAGCCGTTGCGATGGGCGCCAGACCGCCTGAACGTCCACTACGCAGAACCCGTTGCGGGCGCCAGCGCGGTTTTCTGCATCCATCGCAAGCATTCTCCGGCATCGCCGGATAATGCCTTCCAGGCCGCACGATACGCGTGACCCGAGTCCCGTCCCTTCCCGCTGTGCGCATCCCTGCTCCTTCATCCTGGAGCGGTACAGCCGGCCAGGCGGAAATCCGCGAATGCAGCGCAATCCCTTGGCATCGGGTCACGCCCCGGGCCTTGACCCACATTTGCCTCAGTTTCCCGGAGCGATCAATGAACAACGCCGTCGTCAGAATGACCAATCTGTTTCTTCAGTTGGGCCTTGAATCTGGCGACGCTGCCATTGCCGAGTTCATCAGTTCACACCAGTTGCCTGCTGACGTGAGCCTTGTGGACGCCCCATACTGGAATGAGAGCCAGCGCCAGTTTCTCTCGGACCAGATCAAGGCCGATGCACCCTGGTCCATTGTTGTGGACCAGCTGAACGAGTCGCTGCACGAGGATGCCGTCAAGCGCCAGTCCGGTCTTTGACGCGCTGGCGCACAGCGCCACGCGCCGGTGCTGAGGAAAGCCCGCTGCGATCATGACGCAGGGGCTTCTGCGCCCCCTTCCCGCTCAGCGATCCAGCGCTGCACGTCTTCGGCGCGCCAGGCGGTGATGCCGACCGAGAGACGGACCGGCGCCGGGAACAGGCCGGCCTTGACCCAGCGCCAGAGCGTGGACTTCGAGAAAGGCAGGCACTTCAACAACAGGCTCTGTCGGATGAAGCCGGTGCGAGGCAAGGTCGGCGCGGCGATGCCGCTGTCGTGGTGCACCGGGGCCTGGGGGATGGAAACAACTTGCATGATCAGTCCTTTCGACGGCCAGTGGCCGACGCGAATGAGGGAATGACCTGCTATGTCGCAGCGGGGGATGGTCTGGATGAAGCCGCTGCCGAAGGAACGCATGCACCTCTTCCCCGCAGGCGTTCCGGACACGCGGGGTGGATTGGGGTCTCAGATCGCGCAAAGGTGCGCGGGCGCTTGATGACGTCGACGGGTCGCCCTGGACCCGAAGGCCTTGCTCAAGGGGCGAACGACGCGACCGATGACGGCGGTGCCGTTGATATGGGGCAGGTGACGACTGCGACGGAACCCGACGCTGTGGAAGGGATCGCGGGGAGGATGCACCAACGCACGCCCGCTTAGGGCACTGTACTGTCTTCGGACAGCGACGGGACGTGCTGACACCCCTTGATGGCCATTCGCACGGTGAATCGGCCGCATAGGCGGGCGATTGCCGGTGGCGACTTGATCCGGCTACGCCGTCGCGTCCTCGTCCTTGCCCGCTGCGGCAACCTCGGCCGCAAGCACTGCGGCCGCGGCCACCACGTTGGGCTTAGCCTCCGGGGCTGCATCCGTGGCGTCTCCGTCGGACACATCCGCCTCCGACCCCGGCGCCGATTGAGAGCCCGCGGTTGCGTCCGACTCGCCCGCGGCGCGGCGAGCGTCCATGGCATTCATCTCCCGGCGCAGCCGTGCGGCCAGGTTCCGGGTACCGTTGGCGACGTCGCGCACCTTGCGCTTGAGCGCCGCACGCTCGATGTCGACCGCCTGCGTGGTGATCACCTCGTGAATCTCCAGGGTCTGCAGCAATGGCATCAGTTGGTCGAGCTTTCCCAGGATCTCCAGATAGCGGCGACTGCTGGACGAGAGAACGCCAACATCGAGCTCCATGGGGACGGTGTCATAGGTGGCGGTGCTCGTGATGCCGTTGGCCTGGTACAGGGCCTCCGCGCCGTCGATGGCTTGATTGAGCTCTTCGCCGACCTTGTCCATGTGCGCGCGCACCAGGGCCTCGACCTTCGTCACGTCGTCGTGGTTGAGCCTGGTTCTCGAGATCACCGAGATGAAGTGGATCGCCAGCTGAAAGGTATTGAAGTAGCGGATGAACAGGCGCTTGCCTTCGGCGCTGGCAAAGCTCGCCTTGATCTTCAGGCTCGCGGCCTCGACCCGCCGAAAGTCGGCCTTGGTCTCCTTGGCGAGGATGCGGGCGTTGACACCGCCCTGGTCGTGCTTCACAAAATCGAGTTCGGCCATGGTCGTTAGCTCCTGTGACATCGCATTCCATCGGAATGATCCAGAGCACGGATCGCATTCGCCACGCGAAACGGGCCCGAAGTTGGGCTGATTTCGGCATCGGCGTTGGATTTGGCGGCCCCGGCGATTGACGCTCGCCATGGCTGGCACTACTGTATGGACCAAGCAGTAGCTGGCCCTGCTCCCCCTGGCAAGCCCTGGAGTTTCCATCGACGCCGACCCGCGCACGACGTGCGCGCACAGGCGTCTTGACACCGTCCCACCCACCGGCGGCTTTCGAAGCCGGGCCGGGCATCCCCTGCCCGACGCCGAAAGCTTTTCCCCTGCCGGTCGCTGGCACACCGGCCCCACGTCGCTCCGCAACGTGACCCAGCCAGCCCTGGAATCCCCGATCCGCGACGCGGATCCGTCCACTCGTCCACCCCCTGGGGGCTAACTGCCCCCAGACCGGTGCGTTGGCTCCTGCCTATTTCCCAAGGAGCCAACCATGCTGGACCACAGCATCTCTCCCGAGATCCGTCCCTATCCGCCGGCCGGCATCGCCGACGACGGCGGTCGCTTCGAGCGCACGGTCTTCCAGACCCTGCTCGAACGTCTGCAGGCCGGCGACGCACGCATCGTCCCTGTCGCCACCGCGGCGGCCATGCTCGATGCAGCCGACGACGAATCGCCCATCGAATGGAGCGAGGAAGACGTCGTGCAGCTCCACTGGCGTTTGCTCAAGGAGATCGGCCGGCTGGCCGATCCCGACACGCCGCTGGAGGAGAAGTTCGACACCCTGCGCTGGGTCTTCACCGAGCGCGAGAAGGACCACAAGCCGTTCAGCTTCGTGTCCTGCTTGCGCGTGGTGGGCTGCAGCCCGCTGTCGCCCCTGCCGTACTGCGGCCTGGTCGACGCCGAGGAGGTGCGTGACTTCATCCGCTGCGCTGTGCGCCGGTGGCTGCTGCAGACGCTGACCCGCTATCCCTCGTGGGTGCGCGAGGCCATCGTGGAACACCCGGACTGGGTGGAGACCCGGCTGGCCCGCAACCCGCAGTGGATCAACGAAGAGGTCAGGCGCGTCGCCCTCGAAGGCGACCTGTTCGCCTGATCCACCCGCATGACACCCCCGAAGTGGGAGCGCGCCCCGCTCTCACCCCACAACTGTGAAAGGAGTCCTCCATGACCGATTGGAAGGATGTTCTCTGCCTTGTCGCGATCTTCCTGGCCTACGGCCTCGTCGGCCACCTGGACTACCAGGATGCGGTCGCGATGGAGCAGGCCATGTGCGAGGACGCGCCACAGCCCTGCTACGCGCTCCCCCGCGAAACGGAGGAGCGTCCGCATGCGCTCACCGCCGATGCGATGCCGCCTTGCGACGAAGCATCAGTAGCCATTTCCCATCCGGCCTGCGGGTCGGACAACGATTGAGGAGTCGAGCCATGCGTCAAACCGCACTTCAACCCAAGCGATCGGAAGCACTGCTTCCGGTCCGCACCCTGGGCGACATCGAGTACTTCGTGAAGGAAAGCGAAGTCCTGACCGGCCAAGCCGGCCGCGGCTTTGTCATCGCAGGCGCCGACCGCCTGATCTACCGGGTGCACTGGCACCCGATCGGCCTCACGGTCGAGCGCCTGGACGTGCGCGGCGAAGTCCTGGACAGCCGGCATCTGCTGCCCTGGGAGTTCGAGGACCACGGGCTGGCCCAGGCCCTGGCCTGCGGTCAGTTGTTCACGGCATCGGTGCCGAGCGACACCGGCGCCCGCGCCTGACCCCCACCACCCCGCGCGGGCCATCCCGTCGAGGGTGGCCCGCCATCTTTTAGGAGATCTCCATGAAGATCGAAGTACGCTTCAACGAAGAAGGCGCCCTGCGCAACCAGCGCTTCGCCTTCACCGACCGCTTCACGCTGGTCACCGAGCTTTTGCAGAACGCCCGGCGCGCGGGCGCGCAGCACATCATCGTCGACCACGACGCCGACAGCGGCGTTCTGCGCGTCGGCGACGATGGCCATGGCGTCGAGGACTTCCAGAAGCTCTTGAGCTTCCACGAGTCCGGCTGGGACGAAGGGACCGTGGTTCAGGAGCACCCCTTCGGCATCGGCTTCACCAAGTGCTTGTACGCGGCGACCCACATCGTGGTCTCCTCGGGCACGCGCCGCGTGGAGATCGACACCGCTGCCGCCTTGCAGCGTGAGGGATTCGAGGTCGAGACCGTTGCGCAGGCCATCGATGGCACACTCATCGAACTGCGCGGTGTGCAGATCGCGGATCTGCCGCAGCGCATGGAACTCCTCTGCGAGGGCTTCCCGGTCGATGTCGTCTTCAATGGGAAGCGGCTCGAGCGCCGGTTTGCCGAGGACCAACTGCCCTTCATGCCTTCGCCGATCGGTGCGGTGCATGTGGCGGGCAACCGCAGCGGCAAGGCCGCGCGGAACAACCTGGTGTTCCTGCAGGGATTCTGTGTGAAGCGGCCTCTGTACTACAGCGCCGGCGAGATCAACGTCGTCCACCTGGACCCGCGCCAGTTCATGGCGCGGTTGCCCGACCGGGACACGCTGATCGATGCGGACGAGCAGTTGCGGCGGGTCGAAGCCCAGGTCAAGCAGGCCTGGCGAACGGTGCTGGAAGTCGCGCGGACGCAGTTGGGCGCGGCGGCTTTCGTCGACACCTATTTCGATGCCATGAAGCAGTGGGGCCACCTGGACCTGCTCAACGACATGGACGTGTTGCCGGCCGCGCTGTTCGAGCGCATCGTCGGCTATCCGATCCAGGCAGCCTACGGGCAGCGGGACTATGTCGAGCCGCTGGAGGTTGCGCCGAGTCGCCAGGACATCGAGGAAGGCCGGGTGACCATCGTGTCGCTGGGCTGGCCCGGCGGCGACAACGTCGGCCATTGGATGCTCGCCAAGCACAAGCAGTGGCTGACGGCCGAAGCGCACATCCTCGATCCGGGCCACTGGCTACGCCCACATGTGCGCTACATCGAGGACCAAGACGCCCAGATTGAGGTGCAGTCGGAAACGGCACGTGCCACGTTGGAAGGCCGGTGGGTCTGGCCCCTGGTCATCGTCTGCCAGTCGGTGCGCATCCGTGTGGGCGATCACGCGGTGGTGATCGTGGATGAGGGCGTCTGCCATGACGGCGACATCCTCGTGCCAGCCGGCGAGACCACCGGTGAGCCGGTGCGCCAACTGTCCGACTTCGTCGACAGCAACGATCGGTTCCGCGACGACGAGATGGACGCGGACCGCGATGCGCTGGCCGATCTGATCAGGCGACTGCGGTCGATCGATCCGGTGGACACGCTGACCTCGCTGCTGGACGAGCTCCACCTCGGGAAGTACCCGCTTCTGCACGGCAAGCAGTTCGAGGTGACCGTCGGAATGGGTGGCCAGCCGGGCTGCTCGGTGGCCCTCGTCGCCTCCGCGGCGCAGGTGACCGCCGGAGGCAGCCATGCAGAACGCTGAGTACGCGGCACGGGTCGACGCGGCCAAGCAGCGCGCTCATGGCCGCTGGACCGAAATCCTCGGAGCCATGGGGCTGGAGGAACGGCTGCTGCGGCGCAAGCCGATGCCCTGCCCTGTCTGCAAAGACGGCGTGGACCGCTTCCAGTACACCGACAAGTTCGGCGAAGGCAACTACCACTGCCGCAAGTGCGGTCCAGGCGGCGGCTTCAAGCTGCTGCAGGCCTGCAAGGGCATGGACTTCCACGGCGCCCTCTGTGCCGTGGAGAAGGTGTTGGGCATGTTGCCACCGGCCCGGCCGTCCGAAGATGTCGCGCCAGAGCGCATGAAGAAGCTGGTGCAACGCATCTGGAGCGAGGCGCGAGCCGTCAGCCTTGGGGACGAGGTGGATCGCTACCTGCGGGGCCGTGGGCTTGCCTTGGACAGCTATCCCCCGTCCCTGCGCTTCCATCCCGCTCTGGGCTACTACCAGAAGGAAGGAGCGGCAAAGGCACGCAAGGTGGCCGAGTACCCCGCGATGCTGGCCAGTGTCGAGGACGCCCAAGGCGCCGTGACGCTGCACCGCACCTACCTGAAGGCAGGACGCAAGCTCGACGCCACCGATGCGAAGAAGGTGCTCAGCAGCGGCTTCACGGGCGCCGCGGTGCGGCTCGCAGAGGCGACCGAGGAGTTGGCCGTGTGCGAAGGCATCGAGACCGGCGTCGCCGTGTTCCTCGCGACCGGCAAGCCGGTGTGGTGCGCGCTGAGCGCGGGCAACCTGGAGAAGCTCTGGGTCCCTGACACGGTCCGCAGCGTGTGCGTCTATGGCGACAACGATGCGGACGGCGACTTCACGGGACAGGCCAGCGCATATGCGGTCGCTCGCCGGCTCAGGCGCGAAGAGGTCCAGGGTGGCCATCGCGCGATCCGGGTCTTCCTGCCGCGGCAGGCCGGCTCGGACTGGGCTGACGTCTGGCGACAGCGCCAGGAAGCGGTGCTGCTGCGTGCAGCTTGATGTTTGGCTGGGGGTGGGCATGGCGCCCTCCCCCGCCTTTTCAGCGCAGGTTCGATGGAACGAGCCTGCACTGCAAAGGTTTCTCCCCTGGTAGTTGCCAGACCAGGCCACTCACGTGGCGAAGGCAGCCCTGGAGCTTCACGCGCGACCCCGTCGCGCTTTCGTAGGCCGGTTCACGCCGGCCAACTTCAACCCTTGCGGGGACGCGCGCCCCGTTGGGGGAAGGCCGTCCCCGTTTATCGCAATCGAAGGAGATTGTCATGAGAAACGGACGTACCCTGGTGAGCCTGGCGCATGAACTGCAGCGTCAACTCGATACCAAGAAGGATCTGGTCGTGCCCTCGGGCCTGGTGCACTTCAGCGCCAGCGATGGTGGCGGCACGAACCTCGTGATCGAAGAAGCCGGTGGACCGGCCTCGTACGGCATCACGCCGCTCGCACGACGTCAGCTGGCCGAGAAGCTGGGCATTCCGTACGCGTACTTCGAGCGCATGCGCGAGAAGCAACCGGCACTGCTCGGCAACAACGTCAACACGTGGCTGCAGAGCGAGGCCGACCGGAGGCTGTTGCGCACGCTCGATGGCAATGTGCGCGCGGTGCTGTCCGACCGGTACCGCCGGCTGGACAACTACGACCTGGCCGAGCATGTCTTGCCGATTCTGCAGGGCCTGTCGGGTCTGACGTTCGAGTCGGTTGAGCTGACCGAGACGCGCATGTACCTCAAGTGCGTCACCTCGAAGCTGCAGTACGAGATGGCACCAGGTGACGTCGTTCAGGCCGGCATCGCGATCTCGAACTCCGAAGTCGGACAGGGGACGCTCTCGGTGCAGCCGCTGCTGTTCCGGCTGGTGTGCCGCAACGGACTGATCCTTCCGGACCGTGCCTTGCGCAAGACGCATGTGGGTCGCTCGATGTCCCAGGAGGACGACGGCGTGACGGTCTACCAGGACGACACCCTACAGGCCGACGACAAGGCCTTCTTCCTGAAGGTCCGCGATGTCGTGCAGGCAGCGGTCTCGGAGGTGACCTTCCGCCAGGCCGCGGCGAAGATGCAACGGACCATGGGCATCCAGATCACCGGCGATCCTGTGCAGAGCGTCGAGGTGCTGGCGCAGCGCTACACCCTCAACGACACCGAGCGTTCGGGTGTGCTGCGCCATCTGGTGGCGGGGGGCGATCTGTCGGGCTACGGCCTGGTCAACGCCGTCACCCACTACAGCCAGGAGGTCGAAGACTACGACCGGGCGACCGAGTTTGAGGTCCTGGGCGGCAAGCTGATCGACCTCAGCGCGGCCGAGTGGAAGCCGCTGGCTGAAGCGGCATGAGACCGCGGTAGGTGCAGGTGATGAGAGGGGCTTCGGCCCCTCTCACTTCTGCTTGCTGCATCCGCTCCTGGCAATGCGCCCGAAAGTCTCAGAAGAGCTGAGCGCTGATGGCCCCCTGGACCTTGCCCAGGACCTTGACGCCGCGGCGGCGCCCAGGTGTAGCGGGCGACCACTCGTCGTCCGCATAGGCCTTGTTGTCGCACTTCAGGATCGCACCTTTGCCCAGGCGCATCTCGACACGCCGGATGATGAGAGCGTCATTGCAGCTGAGCGCGTAGATCCCATTTCCCAAAAGCCGCGTGACCGTCGTGTCCACGAAGACCAGATCCCCGAATTTCAGGCGCGGTGCCATCTCGTCGCCCGGCACGCGCATCGGAACCCCGAGCGAGCCTCCACGCGTCAGCGCGTCGGTCATCGATTGCACCGATTCCGCCACCTGAATGAGCTGGGAACATCGACCCGGCTGATTCTCCCCATCGTGCTGCAGCCCAAGCATGCCATCGGCGCTACAGCCCAGGCCGACACAAAGCCGTGCGAACGACTCCAGGTCTGGAAGTCCAGGATCACTCGCATCGAACCATCTGCGCACGCTCTGCGGCGCACGCTGGGTCATGTCCGCCAGGAAGGAAACCGACTTGTCATGGGCGATGCCCATGGCGACGAGTCTCGCGTGCAGCCGATCTCGCACCGCGGGTACGAGCTGCAGTGACGCGACTGTGGGCTCACTTTCTCGAGGCGATGACGCAGACGCTGCACGGCCCCGGGGCCGTGAATCTCGGGGAGCCTTCTCGCGACGAATTGGGCCTCGCTGGGACGATCGGCTGGTCAGTGTCCTTGTGACGGGCATGGCTTTCTCCTCAACGACTGCGAGGCCGTGTTGTACCCCTCCGGCGCTGTTACAGGATGAGCAACTTTTGGAAAGCGCCCGCAATCTCCGGCCGTTTCGTGTGGCAAATTGATTCGCCCCCTCATGCACAGCCGTTTGTGTGACTTTGATCAAGTTGCACAGCATATGCTGTCTCTGACCTGCATTGCCCACTTTATTCGATTCGAGGACGTCGTGAACCATCGTTAAACAGCCTCCCCATCGGGAACACCAAGGAATCGACCATGTGCCACCTGCTTCTATCCGATGTGCAGTCCACCAACCTGCAATTGCTCCACGTGATCCTGATTGGGACGGAGCGAGACAAGGTAGGAACCTGCCGCAAGTTCAGCATGACCGCCGCCCAAGTCGAACAGCTGCGCGCGATGAACCCGGCTGACCTGTGTTCAATGGTCCGCGCGATCGGCGAGACCTCCTTGTTCGTGCCGCGCATCGACTTCGCCGCGCTGCTGAACACGCCACCTGCGCTGGCAGGAACGCTCGCGGCAGCGCACCCGCCCAGGCCCACGATCCCGATCTCGTTTCCGGCAGACCAGTGATGCCCGGAACACGAGTGAACCAGCGCGTGCGGGCGCTGGCGCTGGCGCGTGACTGCGCCTTGCTCGGCGCCCGCGTGCGGACCATCCACCACCTGACGGGTGTGCGGCCACAGGAGTTGATGCACCTCCTGTTCGTCGGCGGCGCCCAGCCGCCTCGGGGCCGGGCGCCAGATACGCGCGAGTGGTTCCACCATGCCAACTTGCTATACCGAACCGAGGCTTCCATCGTGGTCGCCAACTTCCAACGGCTGCACCACATGGGTTTCGGCGCAGTCGAAGCGCTCATCGCGGCATATCGGTACTACCAATCCGTCTATCGACCACCCAACCGGATCAGCTTCGACAGGGCATTCGACCTGGCCGCGCACACAGAGGGCTTGTGGATCGCCAAGACCCGGAGCTTTCGGATTGCGCTGTGCCCGCGATGCGGCAGCGAGTACCTCGATGCGGTTGGCGGTGAAGGCACCGCCGTGCGCGCGTGCCCCTTTTGCCAACTGCTCGAGAAGCACGGACGCGACCCGCGCCTGACCGCGTTTGTGGCCTCGATGCCAGGTCCGCTGGGGGACTCCCCGATGCGAGAGGCCGACGCCGACCCGACATCCGCAGGCTGATGTCGAAAGCCCGGCCACTTTGCCCCCATTTCGGCAAGCCAGAGAGGCCCTGGTTCCGAAGAATGGATCTTCCATGCGCCCACGTTCCCACAGGGCCGCGGAGATCCATCCATGGCAACGGCCGACCCGACCATCACACCAGCCCCAGGCGCATTCGCATCCTCGGACCCCGGGTTCGAAGCCATGTCGATCCAGGCCGTCCTCAGCGCCCATCAGGCGCTGCTCGGGCGGATCAAGCTGTGCTTCGGCGCCGACCGCGCCACCTTCGAGCGCGACCTCATGCCCCTGGTCCAGGGCTACGCGCGGTTCGTCCATCTGCTTCCCGCCACGGCGGACAACTACTTCCGTGCCCCCGGTGGCTTGCTGCAGCTCGGCCTGGAGACCGCCTTCTTCAGCTTGCAGGGCACGGACGCACACATCTTCTCGGGTCGCGCGACCATCTCCGAACGGCGCGAGCTCGAACCGCGCTGGCGCATCGCCACCTTCATCGGCGGCTTGTGCTGTGAGGTGCACCGCACGCTGAGCCACCTCATCGTGACGACGGCGGCGGGCGAGGAATGGCAACCCTTCCTGGGCGGCCTGGCACCCTGGCTCGAGCAACGGGCCAGCGTCCGCTACTTCGTGCGCTGGAGAAGCAACGCGCGCGAGTCCCGAGGGCTGGGCCTCTTCGCGCTGCCCCATGTCATCCCAAGGGAAGTGATGCAAATGCTGGGCGACGGCAACTCGATCGTGATTCCGCAGCTCATGGCCAGCATCGCGGGCGTACCGCAGTACCGGGAGCACAACGTGCTGGACGAACTGGTGCGACGCTCCATGGCGCTGGTCGTGGACCGCAATCTGCTCGCCAGCGCCGATCGCTACGGCAAGCCCCAGTACGGCTCCCACCTCGAGCGCTATCTGGTCGATGCCCTTCGCAGGCTCGCTGCAGGGCATTCCTCATGGACGCCCAACCGCGACAAGAGCCGAGTCTGGATTGGACCCGAAGGCCTCTTCCTGGTCTGGCCAGGCGCAGCCGAGGATGTTCTCGCACTGCTGGAGACCGACCAGTTGGCGGGTATTCCGAAATCACCCCACACCCTGCTGGACTTGCTGCTGGAGGCCGGTGTGTTCGAGGGGCCCGACGCCAGCAAGCAGACCTGGTCGATACAGCCGCCGGGGGCGAAGGCAACGATCGACGCGGTAAAGCTCGCGAGCGCGGCCATCCTTCTCACGGGGCTCGATCCCGCGCCAGCGCCATTGACGGCCAGCCTGTTGCCACCCAGTCCCTCCCGATCGGGTCCTCAGGCGGCGGCAACCACCCCGGAGGCGCCGGCGCAGGCCGAAGGCCCACAGGAAGCCGCGCCCCGCTCCACCGCCAAGGCACCCCGCGAGCCAGTGTCACCCGTGCCGGCCGAGCAATTGTCCCTGCTGGAGACCGAGACGGACGCGGCCACCGAAGGCCTTGAAGGCGACCGTGCCGCGGCAGGTGCGCCATCGTCGTCGCCACCGGCGGACCCGCTACCTCCTGCCATCGCCGCCAAAGCGGCCCCAATCGCCATCGCGCTGAAAGCCCCGATGCGGCTGAACCCCGCCGTGCGGCAAGCGCTCGCAGACATCGTGGCGACGCTGAACGATAGCGCCCGGGCGTCCGATGTCTGTACCGTGGCCGAGGGGGTCTTCATTCCGCTGAACGAGTTCGAGCGACGCGGGGTTCAGCCCGGCATCGCCATCCGCGCCTTGAACGACACGCGCATGATCTGGCGGGCGCACTCCAGCGGGCCACCGACCGTCTCTCGCGACGTTCGCGATGCCCCGGTTCTCGGCGTGGTCCTGATACCCGCGCACGTGGACGGCATCGATCCACGTGCGTTCGCAACGGTCGCCGAAGAGCTGGCCGCTACGCCCCCCCAAGACACGCCACCCGGGAGACCCTGAGATGCTGGTGCGACGCTATGAGATGCCCTGGCGGCGCGCGTTCGAAGCCCACGCCGGGATCATCTGGTTGGCGTCCATGCTGTACTTCGCGGTCGTCGGGGCCACTGGCCGCCTGCCCGCCATGCCGGCCTTGTTGCTGGCGGCAGCCTGCCTGCTGATGGCGGTGCGCAGGCTCTGGCAAGCCGTGCGCATTCTGCGCCTGCGCGGATCTCTGGGCGGGCGGCGCATCCAGGTCCTGACCACGGACGAACTGGCCCGCCTGTGCACGGATCCCGCCCACGTCTTCCTCGGATTCGGTTTCGAGTGGCGACCCGTGCATGCGCAGCGCCTCTACGAGTTGTCCAAGGTGGACTACCGCGAGTTCGCCGTTCCCCGATGGCTCCAGAAGGCGCTCGGCCAGGGCGATGCTGCTCAGCCCGACGCCGAGATTGGCCTGCCCTACATCCACGGGGTCGAACCGCGCGAGCACCCTCTGCACCGGCCGCTGCAGAACTTCGAAGGTGGGACGCTGCTCGTGGGCACCACGCAGTCCGGCAAAGGTGTCGCCTTGGCCAACCTGATCACCCAGGCCGTGCGCCGGGGCGATGTGGTCATCGTGGTTGACCCGAAAAATAGCCGGCGGCTCAAGCGCATCGTCGAACGCGCCTGCGAGGACTACCGGGAAGCGGATACCTTCATGGAGTTCCACCCTGCCTTCCCGGATCGGGGCGTGAGGCTGGACTTCACCTTCAACTGGCAGAAGCCGACCGAAATCGCTTCACGCATCCAGTCCATCATGCCGCCCGACACGGCCGGCGCTTTTTCCGCTTTCGGCTGGGACGCCGTCAACGTGGTGGTGCAAGGGCTGGTCGAACTGGAAGAGCGGCCCAACCTCATCAAACTGACCAAGTACATCGAGGGTGGGATCGAGCCTGTGCTGGAGGCGTCGCTGCGGCGCTTCTACGAGCAGTTGCTGGGCAGCGCCTGGCGCGAGCAACCCGAGATGCGCAAGCTCCTGCACGAGGCCCACCGCGGAAACATGCGCCGCCCTTCCGAGGCGGCCAGTGCCGACCTGATGGCCTTTGTCGCCTACTACGAGCACCAGGTGGCGCAGAACCAGCGCGACAAAGTGCTGGATGCCCAGGTCCGGACGTTCAGGCACAACAGGGAGCACTACCAGAAGATCACCGCCAACCTGCTGCCCATCCTGTCAATGCTGACCTCCGGCGATCTCGGGCGCAGCCTCTCCCCGGATCCCTTCGACGCGGACGATCTGCGCCCGATCATGAACTTCGAGAAGATCGAGCGCGGTGGCCATGTGCTCTACATGTGCCTGGACTCGCTGCCCGACCCCTCTGTTGCATCGGCCATAGGCGCCTTGGCGCTGGCCGACCAGGCCGCACGCGCCGGCATGCGCTACAACCTGGGAACCTACCGACGCATCGCCCTCTTCGTCGATGAAGTCAGCAACGTCATCAACCAGCCGCTGATCGAGATTCTGAACAAGGGCGCCGAAGGCGGGATCTTCGCGACCTGCGCCATGCAGACGCTGGCCGACCTGGCGCGACGACTGGGCAGCGAGGACGCGGCCCGGATGGCGCTCGGTAACCTCAACAACCTCATCGCACTGCGCACCAAGGATCGGCCCACGCAAGACTTCGTGGTGGAGACCTTCGGGAAGACCGCGATCCACACCATGCGTGTCGGCCTGAGCCACGGTGCCGATGCGCACCTGGGCGACTTCTCTTCAAGCTATTCGACCCAGCTCACCGAGAGCTTCGAGGAGGTTGTGCCAGCCGACATCCTGGGCAAGCTGCCGAACCTCCAGTACTTCGCCTCGGTGTCCGGGGGGCGCATCATCAAGGGCCGCTTTCCCATCCTGGATCCGGATGCAGGCGCTGTCGCCGCATCGAACGCGCCTGAAGCGAGGCCAGCATGATCCGCGCTGTGGCCGTGCTTTCGCTGGTGGCGCTCCTTGTGTTGGTGCTCTATGTCCCTTCGGCACATCCCCCTGAGCGGTTTCTTGACCAACTGCGCAGCGAGCACGAAGCGGCCATGGGCTTCTGGGGCACGGAGCCGGCATTCGCCATGTTGGACCGCGCCATGCGGATGCAATCCGGTGCAGCCGAGGCAAGTCCGATTCCCGCGCTGCGGGACATGCCCCGAACGCCGGGTGTCAATGGCGCCGTCGCCTCCGAGATGGCCTCGGTCAACCAGCGGCTCTTCAACAACGCCTACTTCCGCTCGGTCGATGCGCTGCTGATGCTGGCGAGCTACCGGCTGTCCGTGCTGCTTCAGTGGCTGCCGTGGCTGCTGCCACTCGTGCTGGTGGCCGGGACCGACGGCGCGCTCGTACGCGTCATTCGCTCGAAGGAGTTCCTGCAGCACGATCCCGAGCTGTTTGCCGTGTGGTGTTCGTTGCTCATCATCACGCTGTGTGCCATGGTGATCGCGTTCGTGCTGCCGGTGTCCATGCATCCGATGGCACTCGCCGGCTTTCCGGTCGCGGTGGCCGTGCTGCTCGGGCTGGCCATCGCCCATTTCCATCGCCGGGCGTGACGACGCCACCACAAAGCAAGTTCGCTACAACTCGGCCTCTGCCATCAGTTCGGTCATGGTCATGTCCATCGCGCCAGCAATGCGCGCGATGGAGATGACCCCGGGATTCTGGCCGCCGCGTTCGATGCTGCTCATATAGGACCTGTCGATCGCACTGCGGTGCGCAAGCTCCTCCTGAGAGATTCCTCGCGCGCGCCGGCTGCGGCGAATGGCACTGCCCAGTGCGGTGAGCACCGGGTCGTTGGCGTGCCGAGGCGAGGTAATAGGCATACCCGCATGGTGGGTATATGATGCCAATCACACCACGGACGATCTTCCACATTTCCACCCGACATTCAGCAGTGGGCCTGTGAGAAAGACACCCCGCACCAGACCGGCTTCTTCATGAGCATTGACATGAGCACACGCCTGCGCGAACTGGCCGAGCCACTGGTCTCGCTCTCGCTGTGGCACCTGCATCCCACCACGCGCGACCTGCTGCGACGCAACGCCCTGTCCGTCAACGCCTATCCCACGGAAGTGGGAGGGCTGGTGTTTGTCGGATCGCCGCGGCAGCGCATCCCCGTGGAGGGCGACCTTGATTTGCTCACGCAGTTGGCTGAGCAGTCCGGCATTGCCTGGCTCCTATTCGATGTCGAGGGCCCAGCCGTGGACGGTCTCCCGGTCTTCCTGCCCAGTGAGGCCGATTCCTGACCCACAGCCGGCATAGCGAGTGAAAGAGATCGCAAGTGAAGCGGCAGATCCCGCCTTCAGCCGGTGCGGCCATCGCGAACGCGGTACACCACGCAAATGGGTCCCGCCACCGGACCTTACCGCTGAACGACTCGTAGACGGTTCAGCGGACATGAGCGGTGCTGCGCAGCTCAGACCACCTCCGCATTCACCTCCATCGATCTCCTTCAGGTAGGACGCTGTGGGACTGCATAGGACGCGTCGACGGTTCCGATTTCGGGCTGATGGCGAAATCCCCCCCAAAAAGGCCTCATTGCGTCGGGACTCGTGGGACGTGCATCTCTAACCTTCGTGCATGCGCTCATGAGCGTGTTCATTGCATCCCAGGACACGAGGACCGACTTCATGCTGACTGCCATGCCGAACACCCATTTTCCAGGCCACTCGCATGCGGGTGGCCCCGACACCAGCGACGTGGTCGAGACCCGGCTCTGGATGGAGGAGCACAACTGGCTGTACGGGCTGCTACGCAGCAGCGACAACGTGGCGCCGACCTTCCGCATCCCCGACCTGCTCAGCGCCTGCGTGGCGATCATCTTCAGCCGTGACGATGCGGCAGAGCGCATCTTCGGCTTCCTGGGTACGGCGCTGGTCATGCGATCGCCGACGACGCCGCGCCGACGGGAGTCTCTGTGGCGGCCGCAGTACGAGCTGCTGCATGACCTTCAGTGTTCGCCGGCGAACCGGCACCCGAACCCCAAGTTCCAGCTCGATCAGTTGACCACCTCCTGTGTCGCACTGTGTCAGCAGGAGGACGAGTCGGGCGCAGCCGTGCTACGCCAGGCCCGCCACAACATGGTGGAGCGCCACTCGGCCGCACAAGGCCATCGGCAGCGGCGATAGCGCTCCTATAGACCCGCGGCGCGCAGCCGCGCACCCGCACCGACCTCGTCGGGCCCGCGCCCGACCCACCCGCATCACCCGCTCTAGACCCTGACCGGCTCGCCGGTCCCTACCCCGTCGCCGCCTAGCGCCCTTGCTGGGCCTGGCTGGTTCTGAACACCTTGGGGGTCTTCGATGCGTCTGGCTTTCCTCTTCGTGCTCGCCGCGTTCTTGAGCGCGCCAGTCCTGGCCGCGCCGTGCTGGGACACGGCCGCGCAACGCTACGGCGTCGCGCCTGAGTTGCTGTACGCCGTCGCCCGCACCGAATCCAGCCTCAATCCGAAGGCCGTCAACCGGTCGCACGAGAAGCGCACCGGCAGCTATGACATCGGCCTGATGCAGATCAACAGCCGGCACCTGCCCAAGCTCGCCGGCTTCGGGATTCGCGAGGCAGACCTGTACGACGCCTGCATCAACCTGCAGGTCGGCGCCTGGCTGTTGGCCGACAGCTTCGCCCGCCACGGCGTCAGCTGGAACGCAGTGGGAGCCTACAACGCGGCGTGCAGCCAGCTCAAGGGCGATGCATGCACGCAGGCGCGTGCCACCTACGCCTGGAAGGTGTACCGGCACTTGCCGTCGGCATCGCCCAAGGCGGCTGCCCGCCCAGCACCATCGGCGCCCCCTGTCGCAACGGCCCGGCAGGCGCTGCGAGTGAGGGTGGCGCCGTGACACGGCACAAGCCTACCGCACGCTGGCGATCGAGCAGCGCCCTTGCGTGCCTGGCCATCGGTGCATGTGCCGTGACGCAACCTCCGCCGCCTCCGCCGAATCCCGCAATGGCACCGGCGGCCATTGAACCGGCGCGCTTGGCCCAGCACGGCCACGGCCGTCAGGCCGCGTTCCAGCTGTGCCAGGGAGTGGCCTGCCCCCAGCGCACGCCCAAGACCATGACGACGGGACCGGATACCGGCGCCTCTCCCCCGCCGCCCATCGCGCGGATGGAGCACGTCGCGCCTGCAGCGGTTCGGGATGCCGCCAGCGAAGGCGAGCGAGCCACCGCGGCCTCGAGCGCCCCGGCACGCCCGGCGCAAGCCGCCCCGAATGCGTCCGAGCTCCAACAGTTGTCCGTTCACTTCCCCTTCGCAAGCGCGCACCTGAGTGCGGCCGCACGACTTGCACTGCGCGAGGTTGCTCCTCAGCTGGCACGGGCACAGGACATCTCCTTGCACGGGCGCACGGACAGCACAGGTCCCGCCGCCGCGAACGATTCCCTGGCGCAGGCCCGCGCACAGGCCGTACTGCGCGAACTTGTGGCCCTCGCCCCTGGCATTGCTTCGCGCGTGCGGGTCGAAGCGCAAGGGGCGTGCTGCTTCATCGAATCCAACGACGGCCCGGCAGGACGAGCTCGCAACCGCCGGGTCGAGATCCGCTACTGGCTCGACGTTGATGACCCGCCCTGATCGACCACGGACGCATTCACCCGCCGCGGCCGTGGCGCTTCATCGCCACCGAGTCCACCCGCTTCCAACCCGACGAACACACCAGCAACGCCACCCGATCCATCACCTGCAACCGGTCTTCCTTTTTCCCTTGCTGGAGATTTCACATGAGCACTGCTGTCCTGTCCACGCCCACCCCGGCCTCGCTGCGTTCGCCCGCACGCAAGCTCGCCGGCTTTTTCTGCCTTCTCGTCATCGCCTTCGTCGGCCTGGCACTCGCCTTCCCGAGCCACGCGCTGGACCTCGTGGCCTTCACCGGCATCACGGGTCCGCTCACGTCCGCGCTCACCCAGATCGCGGACCTCGGTCCGGGCATCAAGGCCCTGGTGGGCTTCGTCGGCTTCGTCGTCGCGCTGATCTCGCTGTCCGCGCTGCGCAACTTCGGGCCGGTGCTCTTTTACGTCGGCCTGGCCATCTTCGCAGCGGTGGGCCTCGTGATCGCCGGCGCGATCATGGGCGCGGTCGTCTGAGCCCCGGCGCGTCGATATCCCGGAGGCCCACATGCAAGCGGACACCTACATCCCGCGGCGTCTCGACGACAGCTGGAAGATCGGTTTCTGGGATGTCGACGTCGCCGCCCCCATCCTGCTCGCGTTCTTCATCGGCTATCTGTCCTCGAGCAAGCTGGCATTCGCCGTTTGCATGGGCGCAGGCATCGCCGTCTCGCGCTGGATCTCGCGCCTGAAGGCCGACAAGCACCCCGCCTTCGCGATCCACTGGCTCTACTGGCATCTGCCGACGAACCCAGTGACGTCGATGCGTGCGACGCCGCCCTCGCACATCCGCCGGATGGTGGGTTGATCGGAGCACCGCCATGGACTTCGATCGACTCAGCGGCGACCTCAAAGACTTGCGCCGCCGCAACCGGGGCCTGGGACTCGCGGTCGGCGCGCTCGCCGCCGGCCTGTTCCTCGCGCTGATCGTCATCCTCAACCTGCTCGGGACGGTACGCACTGTCGTCGTTCCCCCGACGCTGAACAAGACCTTCTGGGTCAGCGGCGACAAGGCCTCGACCGAGTACCTCGAGCAGATGGGCAGCTTCGTGGCGTGGCTGATCCTGGACGTCACGCCCAGCACGATCGACTGGAAGAAGGACATCCTCCTCGGCTACGTCGACCCTGCGCAGTACGGTGCGCTCAAGACCCGTCAGGAAGTCGAGGCCGAACGCCTCAAGCGCATCAACGCAGTCACGGCCTTCGCGCCGCAACAGCTCGTCGCCAGCGAGGACACCCAGTCGCTGGTGGTGCGGGGCCGGCTGCGCACCCTCGTCAACGGCTTCGAGACCGCCAACGACCTCAAGGCCTATCGCATCGAGTTCGGCCACGCCGGCGCTCGCATGCACGTCCTCGCATTCAAGGAGGTCCCCTATGCGGCGAAATGAACTCGCCTTCGGGGGGCGGCGCGATGCCGACACCCCGTGCACCATGCTGCGCCCCGTCTCCCTCCGACCGCTCTCGCCGATTGCGCAGCTGCCCGGCGCTCAAGCGCCGTCGCGCCGGTGGAAGCACCTGCCGCCAGCAGCGCGCCGGATCCTGGCGGTGACTGCGCTCTCCCTCGGCCTGCAGGCCCACGCGCTGCAGGTGCTCGAAGCCAGCGATGGTGTGGCCGTCGAGGCGATCGTCTCGCAAAAGGAGCCGACGCGCATCCGGATCGAAGGTTCGCCGATCACCGACGTGTTCGGCAACATCCATTCGAGCCAGTGCGGTGCATCGCCGTTGCCCGCCCCCGCGTCGCCGGGGGTTCCGTCCAGCACACCTGGCCTGGCATCGCCAACCGCGCTGTCTTCATCGGCGGTCAATCCCGCCGGCGACGTCATCGTGGAGTGCGACAGGGACAAGGGTGAGGTCTACATCCGGCCGGTCGGCGATGCGACCCGCCCGATCAACCTGTTCGTCTCGTCGGCCACTGCGACCTACACGCTCTTGCTGCGGCGCTCCGACACGCCGGCCGACACCATCGTCATCCGGGACAAGACGCCCCAGGCACTGCGCCTGCCCGTCGCCGAGGCCGTCCCCGCGGGCCCAGCGCCGAACCACGTGCGCACGATGAAGGCCTTGCTGGTGGCCATGGCCTCGGACCGTGTGCCACCGGACGTCAAGGTCGAAGAGACCTCGCGCCCCATCCAGCTCTGGGCCGAGTCCCGTTTCACGCTGCTGCGCAAGTACGAGGGGCGCGGCTTCGTCGGCGAGAAGTACGCGTTGCAGAACATCAGCACCGCGCCGATGGTGCTCGCGGAGCAGGAGTTCGATCGCCCGGACAGCCGCGCAGGTGGAGAGGTCGCCGGCATCGCCATCGAGAACCACAACCTGCGCCCGGGTGAGAGCACCAGCATCTACGTGATTCGCCGGGGAGGTGCGCGATGAGCACACCGTCCACACCTCCCGGCGCGGGACGCCCCCCTGGCTACGCCGTGCGCGGCACGCTGGACCGGCTCTCGCCGCGCCAGCGACAGTACGCGTTGCTCGCCGCCATCCTGGGCGGCGGCATCGGCCTGCTATGGCTGGTCTTCAGCGTCTCGGCCCCGAGCACGCAACCACACAATGGTCGCGCCGCCCAGGCGCAGCCCGGCGACGTGACGAACATCGGGGTGATGCCGCCCGGCGGCCAGGTCAACCCGGTCGATCAATGGGTCGGCACGGCGGGCCGCAAGCTTGCGCAGTACGAGACCGAGCGCGAGGAGCAGGGCCGGCTCAACAAGGACCGGCAGGCCTTCGAGTCCCGCACGATGCAGCGCTTCGCGGAGCTTGAGCAACGGCTGACCTCGAGCCAGCAGGCCCCGGCGCCCACTCCCCCGCCGACGCCGCCGGCCCCGACGCCCGCGCCCGTGAGCCCGACGGCCATGCCACCTGCGACCGGGTTGCCTCCCGCGCCGCCCTCGGGGCCCGGTGCGATGCCCGCCGGACCGCCCACATTCCAGCCGCCGGCGCAACTGGCGCCTCCGGCTCCACCCGCGCCCGTGATCTCGCGCGTGACACTCGCGGATCGCTCGCGTCCGTCTGCCGCTGCCGGCCACGACGGCAATTCCCGCGCCGACGGCTCCCCCACGTCATCCGCCGCACCGAAGACGGTTTCCACCTTCCTCCCGGTGAGCTTCACGCGAGGAGTACTCCTCGGCGGTTTGGATGCCCCCACGGGTGGTCAGTCCCAGTCGAACCCGCACCCGGTGCTGATCCGCCTCTCGGACAACAGCGTGCTGCCCAACCAGTTCCGCGGCGAGTACCGGGAGTGCTTCGTGATCGCCGCGGGCTACGGCGACATCAGCTCCGAGCGTGCCTACCTGCGCACCGAGAACCTGTCCTGCGTGCGCGCCGACGGGGCCACGCTGGAAGTACGCATCCAGGGCTCGGTCTACGGCGAGGACGGCAAGGTGGGCATGCGCGGCCGCCTCGTCACGAAGCAGGGGCAGATGCTGGCCAACGCCCTGCTGGCCGGCGTGGTGAGCGGCATCGGCCAGGGCCTCTCGACGGCCAACACCAGCTACAGCAGCTCGCCGCTGGGCACGATCGCCAGCACCGACAGCAATGCCGATGCGTATCGCGCGGGCCTCGGCCAGGGGGTAGGCAAAGCGCTCGACAGGCTCGCGCAGTACTACATCAAGCTGGCCGAGAACACCTTCCCCGTCATCGAAGTGGACGCCGGCCGCCAGATCGATGTCGTGATTACCAAGGGCGTGCGCATCGATGTGCCGATGACCGCCGCTCTCTCGACCAGCGATCGCGGCAGCCGCCGCGTCCTTTCCCCTGAAACCCGCTACCTGGAGGCCACCGATGATGGCAACTACTGAATCCGTGCGCCCCGTCTTGCGCACCCGGCGTCCCCTGCGTCACCTCGCACACGCAACAGCCCTGGTCTTTGCGTTGTCGGCTGCGCTGGCCGCTTCGGCGCCCGCTCTCGCGGCGACGCCCGATGAAACCAAGCTGCTCGAAAGCCTGCGCAAGGCCCACCCGGGAACGCAGTTCAGCGAAGTGTCCCGCACCGACGTCGACGGCATCTACGAGGTCTGGATGAGCGGCAACGTGGCGTACGTTGCGGCCACCAACCCGCGCTTCTTCATCTTCGGGCGCCTGTTCGACACGCAGAGCATGCGCGACGTGACGGGTCCGAGGATCGCGCAGCGCAACGCCGACCAAGGCGGACAGCTCCAGTCGCAGTCTGTCTCCACGGCGCCCGTGTCCATCGACCAGCTACCGCTCGCCGACGCGATCAAGACCGTGCGCGGCAACGGCCAGCGCAAGGTCGCCGTCTTCAGCGACCCGAACTGCATCTACTGCAAGCAGCTGGAGCCGGAGCTCGCCGGCGTCGACAACGTGACGGTCTACACCTTTCTCGTCCCGTTTCAAGGCGAAGCGCGCCCGATCTCCATCTGGTGCGCCGCCGACCGCGAGCGTGCCTGGCGGCAATGGATGCTGCAGGCGGACGCGAGCCAGTTGCAGCCCAATGCGAACTGCGAGCACCCGGTCATGCGCAACCTCGAACTCGCGCGCCGCCTGGGCGTCCAGGGCACGCCCACGCTCTTCTGGGCGGACGGCACGCGCACGGATGGCTATGTCGGCCGCTCGGTGCTCGAGACCAAGCTCACCGAAGCGGCACGGGTGGCCAGCGCCAAGCCAGCGGCGGCGGCGGGGAAAAGGCCATGAGGATCAGGTCCATCCGCGCAGCCGCCCTCGCCCTGCTGCTGCCCCTGGCCGGCTGCGTCAACATGTCCGGCCTCAGTGGCGAGTCCAAGTACGCGTGCGCCGCCCCCGAGGGTGTGGCATGCGACTCGGTCTCGGGGACCTACGCCAACGCCGTGCACAACAACCTGCCGAGCCAGCGGGGTCGTGCTGCGCCGCCGAGCACGGGTACCCCAGAGGCCCCCACGCCTCCCGCCGCGCCCGCACGTCAGCCCGTCACCGGAACCCTTCCTGCGGTCGCATTGCCGGGTCCGGACGGACAGGCCAATCTGGCCTTGCGCTCGCAGTCGCGGGTCCTGCGCCTGTGGACCAAGCCCTGGGAAGACGCCGACGGCGACCTCTGGGACCAAGGCTTCGTGTACGTGCAGGTGGATGCCGGGCGCTGGCAGATCGACCACGTGCGCCAGCGTATCCGCGACCAGTACGTTCCACTTCGTCCACCGCCAGCGCCCGCCGCCGGCGCATCGTCGCAACCGTCTGCGGCCGACACGGAATCGTCGAGCCCCGCGGATCCGGCGGTACAGCGGCCCTCTCCGTTCGGCGCCTTTCCTTCGCTCACCCGCCCGCCGTCCGGGCTGGGCTCCCGTCCCCAGTGAGGCCGCCATGCGCATTCCCACCACCGAACCAGGTTCCGGTGCACCGCACGGCGGTGCGCTGTTCCCTTTCAGCCTTCCCTCTGACACCCCGGCAGAGCAGTTCGCCGGCTGGCTGCCGTACTCCGCCTACCTGGCCGGCGAGAAGATCTTCGTGAACCGCGATGGCATGGGCTTCATGCTGGAGGTCATGCCGCAGTCCGGCGCCGACGAGCGCATGTCGGAGGTGCTGGTTTCGCTCTACGCGAACTGCCCGGCCGAAACCGGCCTGCAGTTCCACCTGTTCGCCTCGCCGCACATCCGGCACCAGCTGCGCCAGTACACCAACCTGCGCGTGGAGGACGACGATCAGGAAGAGAAGGCGCGCGCCTGGGGACGGCCCGTGCCGAACGAGAACCTGTTTCGCAAGCTGGCGCGCCAGCGCGTGCAGCACCTGCTGCGCGGCACCCAGACCTCGATCACCTCGGGCTTCCACTACACCCTGCGCGACTTCCGCCTGATGTTGAGCGTGTGTGTCCCCGGCGATGCGGCGGACCTGAACAAGCGCGAGGCCCTGCTCACCCTGCGCGATTCGATGGCCGCCACGCTGCGCTCCGCCATGCTGCCCAACCGCGTCTGCGATGCGGCCGACCTGATCAACTGGTGCGCGCTGTTCACCAACCCCGACCGGATCGCGCACTCCGACGCCGAGGACCTGAACTTCGACGATGACCGCTGGCTGCACTATGACGACGGCCGGGAGATCCGCGACCAGATCGTGGACTTCGACACGATCCAGGATCCGCACCCCAGCGGCCTGACGCTCTGGAAGGAAACCAGCGCCGAGGTGCTGGAAGCGCGCTTCTATTCGATCAAGAGCTTTCCCGAGCGCTTCGCCCTGTGGCAGATGGGCTCGCTGATCGGCGATCTGATGCAGCCGGCGCTGCAGTACAGCGCGCCTTTCCTGATCACGCTGGGCGTTCACATCCTCGATCCAAACGCCACCAAGTCCATCGTCACCGCGAACCACGTGCGCGCCACGCAGAACGCCAAATCGAAGATGGCCGACGTCATGCCCGACGTGCGCAAGAAGCTCGACGACTGGTCCGCCGCGGCCAACGCGATCGACACCGGCGGCAGTCTGGTGAGTCTGTACCACCAGCTCGCGATCTTCACCCACCCCGACAAGGCCGCCTCGGCGCACGAGGCCGCCAACGCCATCTGGCGCGCCCGCGGCTTCCAGCTCAATGCCGACGCGTACATGCACCGCCAGGCGCTGCTGGCCAGCCTGCCCATGACGCTGACGCCGAGGATGCACAAGGACCTCGGCAAGATGCGCCGGGTCACGCGCAAGACCTTGTCGAACGCCATCCACATGGCGCCCCTGATCGCTGAATGGCGCGGCACGCGCACGCCTGCCCTGGTCTTCGGCGGCCGTCGCGGCCAGGTCATGACGCTGGACCTGTTCGACAACGATCTCGGAAACTACAACTTCGCGATCATCGGCGCGCCCGGCAGTGGCAAGTCGGTGCTGATGAACGAGCTGGCATGGTCCTACCGCGCCATCGGTGCGAAGGTCTGGATGCTGGATCTCGGCCGCTCCTTCGAGAAGCTGTGCCGCAAGGCCCAGGGCACCTACATCGAGTTCCGGCCCGATGTGGACATCTGCCTGAACCCGTTCACGATCGTTCAGGACATCAACGAAGACATCGACATGCTCGTGCCGGGCATCGCCAAGATGTGCTCGATGCAGCACACGCTGGAGGAAGTTCAGTACAAGGCGATCTCGGCGATGGTGCTCAAGCTCTGGCGAGCGCACGGCCAGGACCTCACGATCACCGGGCTGCGCGACGCCTTCAAGACTGGGACCATCGAAGAACTCGGGGTCAACGGTGACCAGCGCATCAAGGACCTGGCCATCATGCTCAACCCCTACGCCAAGGGTGGCCAGTATGAAAGGTTCTTCGAAGGCAAATCCAACGTCGACTTCAGCAACGATTTCATCGTCATCGAGAACGAGGAACTCAAGCGCCGCCCCGACCTGCACGCAGTGGTCAACATCCTGCTGCTGCACCAGATCACCGGCGAGATGTACCTCACGCGCAACCGGCGCAAGGTACTCTTCATCGACGAACTGAAGCAGCAGCTTGGCGACATCGGCGCCGACGATCCCGTCAAGGCTGCCGTGGTCGAGGAGGCAGCCCGCCGCGCACGCAAGTATGGCGGCGCGCTGGGCACCGCGACGCAAAGCGCCGACGACTACTACGGCAGTGCCCAGATGGAGGCGGCCTTCAACTGCTCCGACTGGGTGTTCCTGCTGCGACAAAAACCCGAGTCGATCGAGATGCTGGACCGCAAGGGCCGGCTCAGCATGGACGAGCCCAAGAAGCGCCTGCTCAATTCGCTGCGCACCGAAGCTGGGGCTTTCTCCGAACTCTACATCTCCTCGCCCGTCGGCGAGGGCGTCGCCCGCAACATCCTGGACCCTGCGACACACCTGCTGTTCTCGAACAAGCTCGAGGACAACGCCCCCATCGACGCCCTGCGCGCGCAGGGCCTGTCCATCGACGAGGCGATCACCGAGCTGCTGCGGCAGCGGGGGCATGCGCTATGAAGGCCATGCTGCTTCACGCGGGCCTCACGGCCCTGCTGGTGGCCAGTGGCCTCGCCGCCTACGACCGCTGGGTCGTTCGACCGGCGCTGGTCGTGGGCGTGGTGGACCTGTCGGAGGTGTACCGGGCCAAAGAGGCGCAGTTCACGCAGTTGCTCACGGCCGCCTCCGGCGCGGGATCCGAGGGCGAGCGCGAACGGGCCCTGTCCATGGCCCGCAGCTTCTCGCAGAGGTTGCCCGTCGCGCTGGACGAACTTCCGCGGGAATGCGGCTGCCTGGTGGTGCTGCGCACCGCAGTGGCTGGCAGCCCGCACGCCGTGGACCTCACGCCGGCGCTACGCCGGAAGGTGGACCTGCCATGAACGCCGACACCGCCACCCCACCGGATGCCGCAAGTCGCGATGACCCTGAGCCCTCGGGCTGGGCGTCCCGGCGCCGCCGAGACGTTCAGGAGCTGCTGCGGCACATGCGCCGCCGGTGGTATCTGTACGTGCCGGTCTTCGCCATCTGGGGATTCGCGTACGCGCGACTGTTCATCGATCCGACACCGCGCGTGCCGGTGCTCTTCAACTGGACGCCCAGCCTGCCTTATCGGATGGCGCTGATGCAGTACGGCCACGCCGCGCTGCAGCGCGGCGACCTGATCGTGTTCTCGTTCGCCGGCGAAGCGCAGGAGCAGTACCGCGGACTTCGCGGCCAGCCCTTCTTCAAGATGGTGCGCGGACTACCCGGCGACGTCGTGACGGTGCAAGGGCGCCTGGTCTACGTCAACGGCGAGCCTGTGGGAATCGCCAAGACGCATGCGCATGACCGTCACCCGCTGGCGCCGATCGACGCGATGGTCATCCCCGCCGGGCACTACTACGTGCAAGGCACCAGCCCCGACAGCTTCGACTCCCGCTATCGGTCCAGCGGCCTGGTGCGCGCCGACCAGGTGCTGGGCGTCGTGGTGCCGCTGTTCTGAAGGAGATGCCCATGGTCGCTACCAAATCCGGCCGCCAACCACGTACCCAAGCTCGCGGCCGCATGCGCCTGTGCCTTCTGCACGCGGTGTTGTTCGCGCTCTGTTCCTTGGCGTCCGCACAGACCAGCCCTGCGCGCGGACCTCTGCCAACCGCCCACTCTGCGCCGCAGACGTCTTCTCTTGCCGACGAAATGCCCTTGGCGGACTACCTTGGGTTACTGCGGCAGATCGCCCCGGCCGCTGAGGATGGCGCGCGCACCTACCTGGCCGCGGCCCGTCTGCGCTGTGGCCGCGAGCTGAACACGGCCGAGCTGCGCCTCGCGATGTCGCAGGACGCCGGCGATCCGGTCCTGATGGGCCTGATCCGCGCCGCGCACACCAAGGACCCATCGGCCCGCCGACAACTCGTGACCCAGGTCCGATGCCCGCAGGGAGGATCACAATGAAGCGTCCTTCGCACTCGCCGGCCAGGTTCGCGCGCCTGGCGCTGTCCGCATGGACCGCTCTGAGCGCCGTGGGGATCTTCTGCCCCTTGATGGCGCGCGCCACGGATCTGGGCACGGTCGGACCGACCTACGAGATTGCCGAGCCGCACCTGCTGCAGATGATCGAGCAGCGCCTGCGCGAGAAGGAGCGATCGGGCGAGCTCGCACGGATCGAGCAGGAGGCGCGACAGAGAGGCACGGACTCTGTCCGCCAGCCCACGCCCGTCGCTGGCGTGCGCACCACAGCCGCTCCTCGCACCTTCTACTACGACCCCACGTACACCCTGGACCAGAACATCCTCGGCGCCAAGGGGGAGCTGCTGTTCGCGGCGGGCACACAGGCCAACCCCTTGAACGTGGTCTCCATGACGCGTCACCTGCTGTTCTTCGACGCGCGCGACACCCGTCAGGTGCGGCGCGCCCGTGAGCTGATGGCGCACTACCAGGGCAAGGTCAAGCCCATCCTCACGGGCGGCTCGTACCTCGACCTGATGAAGTCCTGGCGCATCCCCGTGTACTACGACCAGCAAGGTCTGCTCACGCGCCGCCTGGGTATCACCCAGGTGCCCGCCCTCGTGTCCCAGGAAGGCAAGCGCCTGCGCATCGACGAGATGGAGGTCATCCGATGATCCCGCGAGCCACCAACCGTCTCGCCAGATGGCTGCTCACCTTGTGCGTGATGCTGGGTTCCGCTGCCGCCAGCGCCACGACTTGCACCGGCAAGTTCCCGAACCCGATCACGGACATCTGCTGGTCTTGCATCCTGCCCATCAGCATCGGGGGCGCACGCATCGGCAATTTCGGCGACCAGGAGGACATCGACAACCCCTCAAGCCCGCTGTGCACCTGCGGGGTCAATCCGGTGATCGGCCTGTCGGTCGGCTTCTGGGAGCCCGCGCGCCACGTCGAAGCGGTGCGCAAGCCCTTCTGCCTGACCTCGCTCGGCGGCATCGACCTGGACCCCGGCATCCCGGCACCCGAGGCCGCACGATTCACCCGCCCAGAGGCCGATGGCGACGGTGGCAGCTTCTACCAGGCGCACTTCTACGTGAACCCGGTCCTGTACTACCTGGAAGTCGTGACGGACTTCCCTTGTCTGGAGCGCGGCTCTTTCGATCTGGCCTACCTGACCGAGGTCGACCCCCTGTGGGCCGACGACGAGCTCACGCTGATCATCAACCCGGACGCCGCCCTTTTCGCCAACCCGGTGGCGATCGCCGCCTGCGCGGCCGACTGCGTGGCAGCTTCGGTCGGCTTCGGCATCCGCGAGCTCTTCTGGTGCGCGGGCTGCCAGGGCGGGCTTTACCCGATGAATGGCCACGTGCCGTACCACATGGGGGGCGTACGCACTGCCGCGCTCATGGCGCAGCGCCTGACCGCAAAGATGCACCGCGAGTTGATCGCGTGGGGCTGGCATGGGCAGCCGGGCTTGTGCGGCCCCTACTTCGCGCCGGTGATGGACAAGGCGGCCTACAAGACGCAACTCACCCACCCCATTCCCAACACGGCCAAGGAAGCCGGCAAGTGCTGCCAGCCCTTCGGGCGCACGACCGTGATGTGGGGCGCCGGCAAGGAATACCCCGTACGCGGCGAAGACTTCGCCTTCATGTTGTTCAGGAAAAGGAACTGCTGTGTCGGCTACTGAACTTCCACACCGCCTCATCGGCTTCGCGCTGCTCGTTTGCGCAGGGGTTTCCGCCGCGCAAACGCCCGTGATCACCGACGCAGACATCGAGCGCGCCCGCAAGGGCCAGCCTGCCGTCACGGACCAGGACATCGAGGCCGCGCGCCGCAAGCACAACGCGACCGTGCAAGTGCCCGCGCCCCAGACCGGGACGTCCTCCCAGGCTCCGCGTGGCCCATCGATCGACGCGCTCCCGCAGCCAGCGACGCGCACGCCCATCGACCTCGAGGCCCTGGCGCGCGGCTACGCATCGCAGACGGACGCCATGGCCGCTGCGCAAGGCCTGGCAAGCGGCCCCGGGCTCTTCGTCTTCGTGAGCCTTTCCATGCCCCGCCCGGCCCTCGAGAAGCTGGTCGACCAGGCGGCGCGAGCCCGCGCCTCCGTCATCCTTCGTGGCTTCGCCCAGGGCTCGCTGCGCGAGACCGTGGCCCAGGTGCAGGGGCTCATCGGCAAGCGTCAGGTCGCCGTGCAGATCGATCCTCAGGCCTTCGACCGCTTTTCCATTGCGCGTGTCCCCAGCTTCGTGCTGGTGCGCGATGGCACGCGACCCGAGTCCTGTGCTGCGGGGACCTGCGCACCACCCGAAGGCTACCTGCGCGTGGCGGGTGATGTCAGCCTGGACTACGCGCTGGAACACATGCAGCGTGCCGCCCCCGGATTCACGGCTGAGGCGGCACCTTTCCTGGCCCGGCTTGGTCGGTCGGACGCACCAAAGCGGTAGGAGCATCCCATGTCGGCGCACGTCCACCCTGAAGCCAATGGCAGTCTGAAAGGCCTGGCCAAGCGTGCCATCGTCTGGATCACCCTGAGCTGCTTTGTCCTGACACATGCCACAGCCCAGGTCGGCCCCCACGCGGAGGGCACGGCGGCCGGCCAGGCAGCCAACCCGTTCGCCCGAGGAAACATCAACGCGCCGGACGCGTCGACCGTGGTGCCCGGCTACACCACAACGCCACCTGAGCGGCTCTACCACGGCCAACCGAACCTGTCCGGCCAGACCAGCGCACGCCTCGCTGCATGCGCCACGACACCCAACGACCCCGTGTGCCAGGCGCTGCTGGGCGCACGTGCATCGGCCAACACGCCGCGCGAGGCGATTTCTCCCTACGACCCTGCGGTGCTGGGCGCGCGCCGGGTGGCTGCCAATCCGTCGACGGCGCTGGAGGACATCGCGAGCTACTACAGCGGCTGCCAGGTCGACACGGTCGCCACCCCAACGTCCGAAACGCGGGTCTGCCGCCAGTACACGGGAGCCACCGCCCAGTCCTGCGCGCGGACCCTGTCCGTGTCGATCTCGCGCACGAGCAGCTGCTCGCCAGGCGAGTGGTTCGCCCAATCCAGCTCCGGCAGCACGTCGATCGCCATCCAGTGCAGACCCGACCAACCGCCGTCCGCGCAACGCATGCGGGTCACCAGCGGCGGTGTGCCGGTCGCCTTCTTCGACGTGGACGCCAACTCAGCACTCGTGTTCCCGCGCCGTGTGGCCGACCTGCCCACCCCGGCCTGGCCAGCTGGCGGCCCGAATGGCGTATGGATCGTCAACAACCAGTGCAGCGGGGACAACTGCCATCTGACCGGCTTCATCGCTCAGGAGCACCGCCAGATCTGCACGGGCGGAGGAGGCGATTCCGACGCTGTCTGTACCACAGAGCGCCCGTTCCATGAGGTGTATGCCGCCTGCCCCGCCGGCACGCAAAGTGGCAACAACATCGCCTACACCGTCGACAGCGGCGGGGACAGCGGCAGCAGCCAGACTTTCTACCTCGACCAAGCGACCTGCTACGCGCCGACCCCGCGCCCTTCCACCCTCTTTGGCACCGACCTGACAGGGACGGTCGCTGGCTACTACTGGACCACGCATTCCAGCCGGCCGGTCGTGGGCTTCCGACTCAATCCGCTCTACGGCCCCATCCCCCAGATGGCGCTGAGTTTCGAGCGGCCGCACACCACCGTCACCGAGTCGGACCAATGGGATGACCAATGCCCAGCACTGGCCAGCGATGGCCGCTGCGCCATCACGGGGGCGGCTCGGTGTGCGGACGGACCCGGCACGAAGGAAGTCGACGGTGCACAGGTCACACGCGCCTGCTGGCGCTACGAGACGTCGCTGTCCTGCCAATTCGGCAGCCCCACCGACGAATGTGCACCCTTGGCTGCTTCAGGGTGCACGCCGTCAGGGACGGTCTGCCGCCAGATGAATGCGGCCACGGGCGTGTGCGAGGTGACCGAGAATACCTACACCTGCCCGGTCGCATCTGCCTCCGCGGTGACCGCACGGAATTGCCCGACCGACGTCTTCTGCGTTGCGGGCAGTTGCTTCAACACGACCTACACGAGCGACGCGGACTTCGCGCGCTCGATGTCCTTCCTCGAGGCCGCACGTGAAGCCGCGGTGTACCTGGACACGGACAGTCTCCAGGTATTCAAGGGCGAGGCCAACCGCTGCCGCGACCGCCTGCTCACCAATTGCTGCCGCAGCGACCCGGCTGGTTCGGGCATGACCAACCAGAGCATGTTCGGCGTCGGCTCCCGGCTGGTTTTCGACGCGCTGATGAACTCGGGCAATCGGGAGTTCCTGTACCAGGGCATGCAGGCGCTGTTGATGGGTGGCGGCTTCAGCGGCAGCTTCACCAGCTATGGCGTCACCGTGGCGGTGAATGGGACCGCCCTGCCGGCGGGATCGGCCGTGCTCTATTCCGGGCAAAGCGTTGTCGTGGCCTTCGACCCCTGGTCCCTGGTAATCGCCATCGTGATCTACATCGTGATGGCGGCGCTGTCCTGCGACGAGGAGGAGGGCAAGCTCGCGATGAAGGAGGGCGCTCGGCTGTGCCACTCCGTTGGCACCTACTGCTCTTCCTGCATCCGGATTCTCGGACGTTGCGTTTCCTGCATCACGCACACGACGAACAAGTGCTGCTTCAACTCCGTCCTGGCACGGATCATCAACGAACAGGGCCGCCAGCAGATCGGCAAATGGTGGGGAATGGCACGGGCACCGGACTGCTCCGGCTTCACGATCGCTCAGTTGCAGAGCCTGGACTTCGCGCGCATGGACCTGACCGAGTTCTACGCGTCCATCGTGCCGAACATGCCCAACGTGGGCGCCATGCAGGGCGGCGCTGCCGGCCGTGCGAGCAACTGCTACTACGGCGAGGGGAGATGCCAATGAACAGAGCGACGCGCTTCTCAGCCGCATGCCTTGTGGCCATGCTGACGCTTTCCTCAACCGCCGGGGCCGAACCGTTTCGCACGCCCGTCCCCGACGCCCGGCCCGTGCTGCTGGCGGCACTGCAGGCTTCCGATGGCACGGCCCACGGCGTGCTGACGGGCGAGATGGCGGACGCGATCACCAAGCACTTCGAAGCAACCTCCCCGATCTACATCGACGTCTCGACGGAGAAGCGCTACCGCGAGCCGGGTTGCAGCCGTCTGAAGGTTCTCTTCTGGCAGGAGGGTGTGAAGCTGCCTGGCGTTGCTGCGCCGCGCAAGCAGACCATCGAGTTCGGGATCAATTACTGCAACACGGGGCTGCCCCCGCGGTCGTTGCTGTGAGATTGCCATGAAGAACGTTCTCTCCCGAGTCTTGTCCATCGTGCTCCTCAGCTTGGCGGTGGCTCCGCTCTCCGGTGGGGCGCTGGCCCAGGGTTCCGGTGCGCTTGGCGTCCGCGACGATTCCAACCCGGCGTACTGGTCTGACCGCTGGCGGGGATGGCACTTCTACGAGGATCCACCGCAAGAGGAAGTCGAGCCGCCATCGCGACCCGCCCCGTCCACAGCGCCTCGACCAACAGCGTCCCCGCGACCGCCCGAACTGGTCGAGTTCGAGCGCCTGCAGAAGACCCTGGAGGATCTGCGCAACATCGCGATCATGCGGCCGAGCGAAGCGAACGTGCGCCGCTACATGGAGTTGGAGATGCAGGTCGTGAACCGTGCCTCCTACTTCGCCGACGTCGCGCAGCGGGTGGCATGGGCGACACCCGATCTCGATCCCTCGCTGCAGGGCCGCCCCGTCAACGCACAGGCGTTGGAGGTCTTCGAGCGACAGCAGCGCACCGACCGCTCCGCCTCCGTAGCCAACCTCGGTCGCGATCACGTACTGTTCTTCTTCTACCGCAGCGACTGCCCCTACTGCCACGCCTTCGGACCCACGCTGCAGGCCTTCGAGGCGCGCCACGGTATCCAGGTGGTGGCAGTGAGCGTGGACGGGGGGCCGCTGCCAGGCTTTCCGCGTGCGCGGCCCGACAACGGCATCGCCACCGCACTGCAGGTCACCCAGGTGCCCGCCGTCTTCCTCGCCCAGCCCTCCTCCGGAAAGATCATGCCGATCGGCTCTGGCGTGCTGTCGGAGTCGCAGTTGCTGGAGCGGATTTCCATCGTCTCGTCGCCCCAGGGCGAAGCCATGTTGCCCAGCGCCACGCGGCATCTGGCACTGCCATAGGAGATCGCCATGTCCAGCCCATCCCGCGTCCTCCACCGGTCCATCCTCCGACGCCGGGCCATTGCATTGGCCGTCTCCCTGGCGATGCTGAGCACCGCCCTTCCCAGCCGTGCCGACCTCAACAGCGAGGTCAACGACATGTTCAACAACCTGGGAGCCATCGGGAACTACACCGCCCCGGGGGCATTTCGGGGGCAGACCTACAACACCTACACGGGCGGGAACCTGATGATGCGCTCGCCGAACCGGGTCTACCAGCTGGCCGCCGTGCAGTTTCCGAGCGCCCGGGCTGGCTGCGGCGGCATCGATGTCTTCGGGGGCAGCTTCAGTCACATCTCGGCCGAGGAGTTCAAGAACATGCTCCGGAACATCACAGCGGCCCTACCCGGCATCGCGTTCCAGCTCGCGCTCGAGGCTGTCTCCCCGCTGCTCGGCGGCCTGACCAAGTGGGCCAAGGGCCTGGAGACCTGGATCAACAACGCCCGCATCAACTCGTGCGAGACGGCAAAGGCCATCGTGAGCACAGCCGCCGAGGCGGTAGGCTACAGCTCGCAGGAGAGCTGCGCCGATCTCGCGATGGAGATGGGCATGGAAAGCGATCGAGATTCGGCGCGACGCCGTTGCTCGACAGACCGTCCTTCCATCCTGTCCACCGCCCGCTCCTCGGGCGATGCCAACGTGCGCAACAAGGCGCCTTTCGTGGGAAACCTGACCTGGCGTGCGCTGCAGCACACCGGCGCCTACCTCGACGACAGCAGCCGCGAAATGATCATGAGCATGGTCGGCACGGTCATCTACTACCCGGAAGAGTCGGGACGCGACCCGGAACCCATTGCGCCCACCCTGACCTCCATCAGCCATCTCCTCTACGGTCAGGCGGCCGGCTCGGGCAACAACGTCGTGCAGCACCTCCTGCAATGCAACAACTACTCGCTCTGCGACGTGGTCTCGCTCAACACGGCGTACAACCACGTGCCGTTCACCGCGCGCGTGGAGACGATGATGCGCTCCATTGCAGACCGCATCGCCACGCGCACGCCCATCCCCAACAACAGCGCCGAGGTGGGGTTCGTGAACCAGACCAGCGAGCCGGTCTACAAGATGCTGTCCGTCGGCACCAGCATCCCGGGCTCGGGCCTGGCCGACAGCCTGATCGGCCAGTACCGGGACGTGATCGCGGCGGACTACGCGTACGTGATGCTGGAACGCAATCTGCGCGTGGGTATGGCCGCCCTGGCCAAGGACTTCACGCTGCAGCAGCACCAGCGCGACCAGGCCAACCAGATCCGTCAGCGCGCCCAGGCCTTGCTGCTCCTGCTCTCGCAGGAGAAAAACCTGCTGTACCAGAAGGTCGGCTCCTTCCGTGCCGTTGCCAGCCACCTGGAGCAACTGGAGCGGCAGTTGCGCTCGAGCATGCCCCAGCACGTCATGGACATGCTGGGCCAGCAGGCCGCCTACCAGTCCCGTTGATGTTGGCGAAGCGGTACGGCCATGTGGGAGATCTACGCCTACCAGAACGCCGACAGTCTGTTCGGCGTGTTCAACGCGGCCGCGGCCATCCACGCATCGAGCGACTACGCATCAGCCGTCGCCGCGGTGGCCTTCTGCGGCTTCGTGGCGGCCTTGATCGCCTATGCCTTCGCTCCGGAGAAGCTCCAAGGATGGAAGTGGCTCGCCTCCGTGGTGCTGGTCTTCGGCGTACTGATCGTGCCGCGCGTCACGGTGGGCATCGTCGACCGCACGGGTGGTTCGGCAGTGCGCGTGGTGGACAACGTGCCCTTTGGGGTGGCGGTGCTGGGCAGCCTCACCAGCACCATCGGGCACACCCTGACGGGCCTCTTCGAGACCGCCTTCCAGGTGATCCCCGGCATGGGCGCGCTGCCGGCCGAGCTGTCCTACGAACGCAACGGGCTGATGTTCGGCAATCGACTGGTGCGCGAGACGGGCAACGTGGTGTTCCAGGACCCGGCCTTCAGGACCGACCTGGTGAACTTCATCCACAACTGCACGACCTACGACCTGATCGACGGGACGCTCGATCCAGCCACCTTCTCATCGTCCGATGACGTTTGGCCCCTGATGGCCTCGCCCAACCCGGCGCGCTTCAGCACGCTCACCGGTGCCGGCGGCGCCGTGGGCGTGGACACCTGCCCCAACGTCTACCTGAGCCTGAACGGCCGGCTGCCGGCGCAGATCCAGCGCATTGAGGGACGGCTGGCGTTTCAACTCAACCCGACGCTGCCGGGCACCGCGGCAGCGGCTGCCATTGCCGGCCAGATCCAGCAGGCCTACCTCAAGAACAGCATTGCCAACGCCTCGGCAACCGCAGCCGACATCATCCGGCAGAACGCGATGCTCAACGCGCTCGAGGACACGGGCAAGATCGTCGGTCAGAAGGTCAATGACCCTGCGGCCATGGTGCTGGCCGTGGGCCGGGCCCAGGCCGTGGCGCAGATGAACGCCTCCTGGCTCAACTTCGGCAAGGTGGCCGAGCAGGCGCTGCCCGTGTTCCGCAATGTGATCGAGGCGGTGACCTATGCCCTCTTCCCGCTCTTCGTGCTGCTGCTCCTGCTGACCAGCGGGCGCGAGACCATGATGGCCTTCAAGGGTTATGCAGCCATCCTGATCTGGATCCAGTTGTGGCCGCCGCTCTATGCCATCCTCAACTACATGGCGTCGATCTACGCGGCCTACGACCTGGCTGCCGCCGCCGATCTCGGAACCGGTGCGAAAGCGCTGGCCCTGCAAACCTCGTCGGTGATCTATTCGCGCGCGCTGTCGGGTGAGGCCGTTGTCGGGTATCTCGCGATCAGCATTCCGTTCATCGCCTGGGCCGCGTTGAAGAGGATGGAGAACTTCGGCACGGCGCTCGTGGGGGGACTGTCCGGTCTGCAGGCGGCGTTGTCGGGCTCCACGGCCGGTGCCACGGTGGGCAACACGTCGCTGGGCAACGTGTCGATGGACCAGATGCAGCTTGCGCCCAATCGCACGTCGGCGTTCATGGGCAGTTGGCAACACGATCTCAGCGGCAACACCTTCTCATCGAATGCGCTCACCGGCACGACGGCGGTCAGCCTCCTGCGCAACCAGGGTTTCGCATCTCGGGTGGTTTCGATGCGTGTGTCTGAACAGGATGTACAGGACGCCAGCAGGCAGGTGGATGCCGCGCGCGGCGAGGCCGTCGCGGCCAGCAACGAGCGCTCGTCTGTGCTGGCGGAGGCATTTACGAGAGGCGTGGCCAAGCTGCGCTCTTCCCGCAGCAGCACAGGCTCGACGTCGAGCAGCTTCGAGCAGTACGGAGAGACGCTCAACCGGTTAGATGCAATAAGCAAAAGCGTAGCCGACACCACTGGGCTTACTCAATCTCAGGTCGCACGCATCGCGCTTGGCGCGTCAGGCCACCTGGGCCTCAGTACACCTCTGGCTGGGTTGCATGGGACGGCGGTGGCGGACAAGAACTATTCATCAGGGCTTTCTGCAGCTGAATTGAAGGCGCTGTCTTCCCTTTCGAGCGACCAACTGCAAGAGTTCAAGCAGTTTGGTGACAGGGCATCGCGTGATTCGAGCTTCATGAACGTCATCTCGAATGACGCGCGTGAAGCGCAAGACCTATCGGCACGCATGTCCACTACTGCGGCGCGCTCGAACCGCGCCGATGCCAGCCTTGCGGAGCGCAGCGCGTTCGCTGAACGCGTCTCTACGGCATACGAGCGAGGCGAAACCATCTCCATCGACATCGCCCAGGACCCGCACAACCTTGCCATGTTCACCCGCTACGCCGAGCAGTACGGGGGCAGTAGTGCATCGGCCCGCGTACTGATGGAGGCGGAACTTGCCCGGCAGTCGCTACGCCCGAATCAAGTGTTCTCAGATGGAACCGCCGTGCCCACAGCCTTCGGGCACCTTCAAGCCCAGCACCAGCGGAACACCCGCGACCCAGGACTGGCCCCCGACCTCACAGGGCGCCACCAGTCGAATCAGAATGAAGCGCGCCGGTTTGGCGGCGGTGCGGCCCCGGCCGCGCCGGGGGCAGGTGCTTCATCAGCGGTGCGCAGCACAGTCCGCGAGGAAGGCGAACGCATCAAGGCAACCACATCGGCCGAGCAGGTGGACTTCGATCGTAAAGCTCAGATCACGAGAACTCCGGATGGAACACTTGCATCGGAGAGATCTTTGTTGCTGCAATCAGGAAAACAAGTGAAGGAAGACGCTGCACCGCTCGTCAATGAGGCCAAGGATGCAGTGAAGGACGCTCTACGAAAGAAGAACGGCTCAAACTAGCTTGTCGGCATCAAGCATCCGATTCCCATGTTCAGGCCTCGGTGGCTTCATGAAAGGTGGATGCCCCTCATCCCGCCAAAAGTTCGCTGCAAGGTCGCGACCGGATGAACCCCCTCCGGGGATAGGTTCAATCTCCTCTTCACTTTTCCACTGACGTCGAACCTGGGGCTGACGTTTGCCAATCTGCGACAACCCACCTCCAATGGCCCCACCAAACAGCGCGCCCACGGCCATCATCACAGCGCGGACGCCCCAATCATCGTTGCGCGCTGACACGTAGCCTGCCCCGATGCCCAGCAGCAGAAAGAACAGAAAGACGGCTTTTCGCATAAAACCTCCAGCGGTCCACTATCAGTTCGACGATGCCAACGCTGCCGCGAAGAAGGTCCCAACCACGCAGAATGGTTCAGACCCACTTATCGGCATCAAGCATCCGATTCCCATGCTCCGGTCTCGGCGGCTTCATGAACGGCGGATGCCCTTCGTCCCGCCAGAAATTGGCGGCCAGATCACGACCGGAAGATCCTCCACCAGGGATAGGCTCAATCTCTTCTTCTGTCAGAAGTCGACGGCGATGCGGCTGACGCTTCCCAATCTGCGACAAACCACCGCCGATCGCACCACCAAACAGTACCCCTACGGCCATCATGACGATCCGCAGCCCCAAGTCGTCGTTGCGTGCAGGCAGGTATCCGCCAGCGATGCCCAACAGGAGGAAGAAGAGGAAAACTGTCTTGCGCATGGTTTGTCTCTCGATCGATACTGCCACAGTCCACGCAGTCGTCAAGGCCACCCACATGGCGACCCGCGTTGCCCTACCACACCCTTCCCCACCACGTCGGGCCCTGCTCCAACGAAGTGCTTTACGGCCATTTAGTCCAATCGGCTAATTCGCCAGTTCAGCTGAAACAATGCAATGGAAGTCAGCGGACATTCTGACGTTCTCCACCGATGCCACCACCATCCACCTCCCAGCCCCCAGTGCTCAACCGATCCTCGG
>Ga0208693_1000294_pt1 | contig 41027 bp, 46 predicted proteins | sample AD_UKC071_MetaG_FD_184438 | JGI IMG/M metagenome (GOLD analysis project Ga0208693, IMG submission 184438) | Active sludge microbial communities of municipal wastewater-treating anaerobic digesters from USA - AD_UKC071_MetaG (SPAdes) (version 2) | ecosystem: Engineered > Bioreactor > Anaerobic >... | reverse complement strand
CGGATCTGGCCATGACAGACCTCGGGGCGCTGCCCATGCACCGCGCCTCGCATCTGGCGCTGCTACCACGCTGTTGGGAGCTGCGGGACAACGTGACCACCTACGACGCCGCCTACGTCGCCCTGGCCGAGGCGCTGGATGCGACGTTGCTCACTGGCGACCGGCGCCTTGCCCATGCGGCCGGCCCCACCTGCACCATCGAACTGCTCAGAACGCCCCGCCGCGGGCGTTGAGCACCGCCCTGATATGCCGCCTAGGGGTGACAACGTCAGGCAGTTGGCCACAACACGACGCTGGCAACCGACGTCGTGTGCGAAACTGATGGCGTGAGCATCAGCAGGCCAACGCGGGTCTATGCAGCCGTCATGCTGGCCCTGACCCCGAGCCTCATTCTTCCAACATCGGACTTCGGACAACCCATGGAACTGGTGTTGACGGTTCTTGGCGTCCTCGCGCTCATTGGAGCCCTGCCGTCGCTCGTCGTTGCCGGCGTCCCGCTCTACCTGGTTGGCAACATCGCCGCGGGTGACCCGTTCTTCCTCTCGGGGTCGGCCCTCGTGTTCGGACTTGCCTACGTCACCTCGGTCCTGATCAACGCCGCGCTGCTCGAGCTGCTCATGCGGCGTCGAACAGTGGGTGGAGCGAGCCGCGCTTCCGTCGTTACCGACTAAACCCGGACATCCGCTCATGCCGCGGGTAGTGAACACCGGTCGGTGATGATGTGACCATGCCCGCCCTCCATCTCGACGAGCACCAGGCCGCCGTGCTGCGCGCGGCACCGCTGTCGTACTCGCTGCCAGGAGGACCAGCGGGCGTGACACCCGCAGGCTTCCGTCACCTGTACTACTCCGCCACGTTGGCCCGTCGAGACTTCGACGCCACCGCTCGCGATCTCTTTGATTGGCAGATGCACTCAAGGGCTGGGCTGCAGGTGCAGGCCTCCGACATCCCACTGCGCTTGGAGACCGTCGTGCTGATGCGGTGGGGACTGGGCGCCCTGTCGCTGAAGATCCCCTGTCGCGTACTCGAGGTCATCGACGAGCCAGCGCGCCGGGGCTTCACCTACGGCACTCTCCCCGGCCATCCGGAGGCTGGCGAGGAACGCTTCCTCCTTGAACACCTCAACGACGGTCGCATCCTGTTCACCATCACCGCGCTTTCGCGGCCAGCGTCCACATTGGCCAAGCTCGGCGGCCCGCTCAGCCGAGCCGCTCAGCGCTTCATGACCCAGCGATACCTCCGCGCCCTGGATCGGCTGTAGGAAACGTCCGAAACTGCCGCGAGTAGCGCGCCCTGGTTCAGGTGATGTCAGAGACCTGTACGAGCAACACACTCTCGGCATCGACGGTCTCGATGCCGTGTTGCAGCCGCACCCGCGCAACTTGTCCCACCCGTTCCTCGATGAGGCACTCCAGCCGTGCAATGGCCCCAAGGGACTCAGACTCGATGCCAAGGACGGGCAGTTTCTCCCGGATCGTGGCGGTCCCCCCGTCGGCTAAAGAGACCTCAACGACGGCCCAGCCCGGGAAGGGCGCGGTGTCGATCGCCGCGATGCGACCTTGAACGGATGCCACGCAGCAAGGCTCCCATCGTTCGTCCGGAATTGCCGCGAAGGGCGCGCGGTATGCCGTGTGTGGCGCGCTTGCTTTGGAGTTGGGGATCCTCCTGGGGACGACGGTTGGTCAGTCTGCAATCATCGCCCGGTGTCCACCTCCAGCCCAGTGCGCCTTGTGCTGTTCGACGTCGACGGGACGCTGGTCGACCATGACGGCGCCGCTGCAGCAGGGACCCGACAGTGGCTGATGGCCATGGGTTGGGCGGATGCCGGAACCATTGCCGGCCTGGTCTCAGAGTGGGACGAGATCGCGGAGCGGCACTTCCCGGCATACCGAGCACGCCTGACCACGTTTCAGGGTCAGCGCCGCCTACGGCTACGCGAGTTTCTCCCCCGCGTCGGGATCGACGCTTCCACCTTGTCGGACGAGCGCCTGGACGAGCTCTTCAACACTTACCTCGTTGCCTACGAGGCCGCGTGGCGGCCCTTCCCTGACGCCGAGCCCTGCTTGGGCGCCCTCCGACGCGTAGCCCAGATCGCGGTCCTGTCCAACGGGAATCAGGAGCAGCAGGAAGAGAAGATCTCACGAACGAGTCTCGGTCGTTACGTCGACGTCGTGCTGACTTCGGACCAGCTTGGCGTGGCTAAGCCCGATCCAAGAGCTTTTGAGTTGGCCTGCGTTCACCTCGGGGTGCCACCGCACGCGGCGGCCTACATCGGTGACCAGCTCGAGGTCGATGCACTTGCTGCGACGGCTGCGGGGTTGCGCGGCATCTGGCTCAACCGCACGGGCGACCCATGCCCGCGAGGGGTCGAGACCGTCAACAACCTGACCGACCTGCCGAGCCTGTTAGAAGAGCCACGACTGATCTGAAGGGCGAGCCCCAAACTGCCACGTCGCAGTAGATCCTTCGCGGGACACGGGAGGTCCCAACCGGGCGTCATCTGAACGCACTCATTTGCCGCGAATAGAGCCCGACAAGATGCTGACACGTCGGCATCGTCGGGTCATGCTGCGACCATTGGGTCGCATGAGGACGCACGGTTGGCCGTATCCCTTTCGGCAACGACCTTGGGAAGAGATCGACGCCTTCCTCGGAGACATGGCCGATCGTGATGAGCGGTTCCGACACATGTCGGACATCGTGAAGAGCGTCCTCGCCTCTGACCGGACGCAGGCGTTGGCGGCGTCCACATCGATGCACGATCTGATCGTGGTGCCGACCCCGATCCCTGAGCCGCCCTACGGAGTGGTCGCGGTGCGTGCTCCAGGATCGGTCCACGAGCCGGCCCTTGGTTTGGTGCGCATAGAGCACCTCTCCGTGACCGGTCACGACGACGTGATCGATAGACCGGTTGCTGACGCGGTCCCGCTGTTCTGGCGATTCATGATTTAGAAGTTCGGCGTCGATCCCGGTGCTCGCGAAGCGCACTGACATGCCGCCTGCGGGACGGGTGGCAGGTCTCGCCAAACAGCCCCGGTCATCTAGATTCCGGCGGGAGTTCCGTTCCCCAGCCGTCGAACTCCGAATCGTGCACTGCAGCGGTGGCCTCGAGTTCCGTGACGAGGGCATCGAGTCGGCCGAGGTCGACGCCCGACACCAGCCGGGACGCCTGCACGTCCCAACTGACCTTCCTGCGCAGAAGGCCCGCCTTGGAAGAGGACACCCGGCTCTCCCACCCGGCGGCAGAGAGAGCGTCCGCGAGCTGCGTGGCTGCCTCCTCGTGGGGCGCGAAGAAGAACGCGTCGACGTTGATGGCGTCGCCTGGACGGACACCCTGCTCGTTCAGTCGCGACCAAGTCTCTCGGTTCATCTGCAGTTGACCGTCAAGTTCGTCTCCCATGGCGGCAGCCTATGGTCACCCCACGGGATGGAGCCTCTGTCTGGACGGCCGCGACCAACGTCCGACTTTGCCGCTTCTGGCGCGGCGGGCTCACTGGCGTTGGCCGACTGGCAACCTTGCGAGCATGGGACTCTTCCGACGCAGCAAGCCCGTGCTGTTCGACACTGGCCACCAAGGTGACGATCAGCTGCTAACCCAGTTGTCGCAGATGAGCGATCTCAGCGCTCCTCGGCACTGGGTGCACTACCTCTACTTCGCGAACGAGGCCAGCGCACGTGGCGCGGCGGAGGTTGTACTCGAAGCTGGCTGGGAGCTGCAGAACGTCGCAGAGTCCGCGAGCGGCGGCCCCGAATGGATCGTCATCGCCGAGCGACACGGGGTTGTTACCAGCCCGGCGGCCGTTCGTGACGCACGAGGGTTCTTCGAAAGTTTGGCCAAGCAATGGCCAGGGGGCGACTACGACGGCTGGGAGGCCAGCGCCTGAAATCATCCTCCTTTGCCGCCGGCCGTCTAGGGGAGCGGACGATCGCGGCGGTGGGGAGTAGCGAGGTTGAAGTTGTAGCAGGATGGTTCAAGTCCACGAGTGAGGAGCGGCGATTGGCCCAGCTACGCCTTTTTGAGGCATGGGACATCCTCGCGGTACTCCTGCTGCTTCCCGTCGTGGTCCTGATGGGCGGCCAACTGCCCGGAGACTGGAAGCACCACAACGGCGGTGGGGTGCCCGGGAACGCCGTCGTGTCCGTGGTTGAGCCGACGCGTGGCGGATCGCGCATTCTGGTCGATGTGTCCGACGAGTTGGGGCGGGTAGTCGCGACGCAGCATGAGGTCAACGGAGACGCACCCCACGTCCTCGGCGCGGAGTTCGCGGTCACATACCTGTCCTCCGGCGACATGGGCGTTACGCAGGTGTACACGGCAGGCCATGACCCGTTCACAACCAACCTGCTGGTTTTCCTACCCTGCGCTGGCTTGCTCCTCGCCGGTCTCGTCCGGGTGGGCGTTCGACTTCGGAAGTTGAGCAGCCGTTGGTTGGCACGAAATCGAACCGGGCCGTATCGCGCGGGGTACGGGTATACCCGCGAATAGAGTGGCGCCCCGGCCCGTCCGAGCTCAGGACCGTCCGGTCATGCCGCGCGTGGTGCGATTCCTTGACCCCTGCCGGCGTCGGGCGGACGCTGCGGAATGGTTACTTCACAGATTCTGATTCCTGTCGTGTTGCCGCCGGTCTCGGACCGTCTTCGTCACGCCGTTGCCGCCTACCTGGCTCGGTTCAAGGGGCAGTCGCGGGTGCATACCGAGTCCGACCTGCGCGCCTTCGTCACCTGGTGCGAGGAACGCGGTCTGGACCCCTTGGCTGCTCAGCGTGCCCACGTCGAGCTGTACGTGCGGTGGATGCAGGAAGTGCGCCGGTACAAGCCGTCCACGATCAGCCGCCGGGTCGCGGTCGTGGCAGGGTTCTACCGGACCTGCGTGATCGACGAGGTTCTGGCGCACTCCCCGGCGGAGTATGTGCGTCGGCCCAACGTGCCGCCCGAGTCGCCGACCCTGGGCCTGACGCACCTGCAGTTCGAGGCGATGCTGGCCACCGCCCGCACCTCAGCGAACCTCAACGACTTCGCGCTGGTGGCGATGCTGGGCTTGCTTGGCCTGCGGATCTTCGAAGCGTGCGGGGCGAACATCGAGGACCTCGGCGAGGAGCACGGTCACCGGGTGCTCAAGGTCCGCGGCAAGGGCGGCAAGGTCGTGCTGACCCCGCTGCCGCCGGCGGTGTCGCGGGCCATCGAGCGAGCGGTCGCTGACCGTGAGTCCGGTCCGATCCTGCGCACCCGAAACGGCACCCGCATGGACCGGCACTGCGCGACCCGCCGGCTGCACCGCCTTGCCGCAGCTGGGGGTGTGCACGCCGCCCGGATGCACCCGCACATGCTGCGCCACACCTTCGTGACCACGATGCTCGACGCTGGGGTGGACCTGCGCGACGTGCAGATCGCCGCTCGCCACGCCGACCCGCGCACCACCATGCGCTACGACCGGGCCCGCAAGAACCTGGACCGCCAACCCAACTACATCCTGGCCGCCTACATGGCCTCCGGAACCTAGCCGGTCGGCGGCCTCCACGTGTGGTACTGCTGGTAGTACCATCATCTGGTGGCGACCATCGAGAAGATCCTCAGTGCCATAAGGGCCAACCCGAAGAACGTCCGCTACGCCGACCTGAACAAAGTGTGCGAGCACTACTTCGGACCACCGCGCACCAGCGGCGGATCCCACGCCGTGTTCCGCACCCCCTGGCCCGGCGACCCCCGCGTGAACATCCAGAACGACCAAGGCAAAGCAAAGCCCTACCAGGTGCGGCAGGTCCTCACCGCGATCGAGAAGAAGGAGGCCAACTGATGCAGACCATGCCGACCGCTGACATCTCCCACTACACCTACCGCGTCACCTGGTCCGTCGAGGACCAAGAGTTCGTCGCCACCTGCCTAGAGTTCCCCTCCTTGTCCTGGCTCGCCGCCACTCAGGTCGACGCTCTAAAGGGACTCGAGACCCTCATTGCCGAGATCGTCCAGGACATGACCGCCCAAGGTGAGCCCATTCCCGACCCGCTCGCCGAGCGGACTTACTCGGGCAAGTTCAACTTACGGGTCGGAGAAGCCCTTCACCGACGCCTCGCAATCGAAGCTGCCGAAGAAAAGCTCAGCATCAACCAGCTCATCGTCCGGCGACTCAACACCGCCAGCTGAGCAGACCTTCACGCACATGCCGCCGATCGGTGACCCAAAACCACACGACGCGGGCTGACCCACCAAAGGCTCGCTGACGGCTGGACGCCTGACGCGCTGGAGTGCTGCTGATGGCTCTCGGCCAACGGCTTTCCCGCCGGGGTGGCGTGCGCCTTCCTGGAAGGCCCCGAGCGCTGCCCTCGTCGAGCGTAGGCTGCTCGTCGTACAAGGGGAGGACCACTGTGAAACGCGCCTTCTTTGTCGCCTTCTGGGCCTTCGTCGGGGCGGTGTTGGGCTTCCTGGTCGGCATGATCGTGGAAGGGCTGCTCCATCGCGCCTACCCCGACATGGACGAAGCCGAGTACATGATGGCCGGCCCGCTTGTCCTCCTTGTAGCGGTCGTGGGCGCGCTCGTCGGCGGAGTGGTTGGGGCGCGGATGGAGCGGGGGTGGCAGTTGCACGCTGCAGCGCGCGCACATGCGGCACCGCGGACGCTGCCGAGACATCCGGACATGCCGCGAGGCGGTGAACGCTACTCCGCCGTTCTACCGGTCTGACGGCGTCGATCGAGCTGGTTTCGGATGGCACGCCGAATGGTCGCCGCCGCTAGCCCCGTCAGAGCCAGCAAGCCCACGATGAAGAACGAACGCGTCGCACTGCCGATCGGCAGCGTGTCACTCATGCGGTCGAAGACGATCGCGGTGAACAGCGCCACAGGTAAGAACGCCACAACCCAGGTGATTGCCCTGAGGGCCGTATCGCTCACAAGTCGAGAGCCTAGGCCAAACTCGCAAGGCGAACTCGAGCAACCGAGATCACCGCAATGAAGGCCGATCAGGGCCCGTCCGCAACTGCCGCGGATAGTGAGGACCAGTCAGCGCGATGCTGGGCTAGCGCGAAGCCGCCCCCACGGTTCCGCCCGAGCGATGCCGGAGCGACACAGCGAGGCCAAGGGCGCCCAGCAGCATCGCGGCGATCGCGCCTGAACTAGCAAGCCCGGGCAGGCTCATCGGGTCAGCCAGTAGGGCCAACGTCGAGAGGACGATTGCGATCGGGTACCAGTGCCCTAAGAGGCCGCGTCTCCAGGCGAGGAGGCCCACTCCGTTGAGGACGATGGCAATCGCCATCAGGGCGACAACCTCGGACTCGGAGAAGGTCATCCCCCATCGTCGCAACTCAGCCTCCTTGATGGAAGCCCGAAAGTCCGCAAATGCCGCACCTAGTGCGATTCCTTGACCCTCTGAGTTGGTCGGGCGGACGCTGCGGGATGGCTACTTCACAGATTCTGATTCCTGTCGTGCTGCCTCCGGTCTCGGACCGCCTTCGCCACGCTGTCGCTGCCTACCTCGCCCGGTTCAAGGGGCAGTCGCGGGTTCATACCGAGTCCGACCTGCGCTGCTTCGTCACCTGGTGCGAGGAACGCGGCTTGGACCCGTTGGCCGCTCAGCGGGCCCACGTCGAGCTGTATGTGCGGTGGATGCAGGAAGTGCGCCGGTACAAGCCGTCCACGATCAGCCGCCGCGTCGCGGTGGTGGCCGGGTTCTACCGCACCTGCGTGATCGACGAGGTGCTGGCGCACTCCCCGGCTGAGTACGTGCGCCGCCCGAACGTCCCGCCGGAGTCACCCACCCTGGGTCTGACCCACCTGCAGTTCGAGGCGATGCTCGCCACCGCCCGGACCTCAGCCAACCTCAACGACTTCGCGCTGGTGGCGATGCTGGGCCTGCTCGGGCTACGGATCTTCGAAGCCTGTGGGGCGAACATCGAGGACCTGGGCGAGGAGCACGGCCACCGGGTGCTCAAGGTCCGGGGCAAGGGCGGCAAGGTCGTGCTGACCCCGCTGCCACCAGCGGTGTCCCGCGCCATCGAGCGGGCCGTTTCCGACCGGGAGGGCGGGCCGGTCCTGCGCACCCGAAACGGCACCCGGATGGACCGGCACTGCGCCACCCGCCGCCTGCACCGCCTGGCCGAGACTGCCGGCGTGCATGCCGCCCGGATGCACCCGCACATGCTGCGCCACACCTTCGTGACCACGATGCTCGACGCGGGCGTGGACCTGCGCGACGTGCAGATCGCCGCTCGCCACGCCGACCCGCGCACCACGATGCGCTACGACCGGGCCCGCAAGAACCTGGACCGCCACCCCAACTACATCCTGGCCGCCTACATGGCCTCGGGGACTTGAACCAACCGCAGACTAGGCACGTGGTACTGCTGGTAGTACCATCATCCCATGGCGTCTATCGAGAAGATCCTCACCGCCATGAGGGCCAACCCGAAGAACGTCCGCTACGCAGACCTCCACAAAGTGTGCGAGCACTACTTCGGCCCGCCGCGTACGTCCGGCGGATCCCACGCCGTGTTCCGCACCCCGTGGCCCGGCGACCCCCGCGTGAACATCCAGAACGACCAAGGCAAAGCCAAGCCCTACCAGGTCCGCCAAGTCCTGACCGCGATCGAGAAGAAGGAGGCCCACTGATGCAAACCATGCCCACCGCTGACATCTCCCACTACACCTACCGCGTCACCTGGTCCGTCGAGGACCAGGAGTTCGTCGCCACCTGCCTGGAGTTCCCCTCCCTGTCCTGGCTCGCAGCCACCCAGGTCGACGCCCTCACCGGACTCGAAACCCTCGTCGCCGAAATCACGCAGGACATGGCCGCCGACGGTGAACCCGTCCCCGACCCCCTGTCCGAGCGCACCTACTCAGGCAAGTTCAACCTACGAGTCGGTGAAGCGCTGCACCGACGCCTCGCCATCGAAGCCGCCGAAGAGAAGCTCAGCATCAACCAGCTCATCGTCCGTCGACTCAACACCGCCAGCTGAGAAGACTCCACGCACATGCCGCGTTGTTCGCATCGGGGGCAACGGTCTGAGGCTGCCGCCCCGACGAGCGCTAGGCGAAGCCCACGGGTTCACGCTGGAAGAGCCACGTGAGCTCTGGCGAGTCGTCCTCCGCCCAGTAGTTGACCACGGCGTAGCGGGCTTCGTTGCCCGGCACCTGGAATGACTCCTTCAAAGTGGCCCCGGTGTCAGACTCGGCGGTGAGGGTGTGACTTCCTGGCGAGAGACTCAGGGGGAAGCGGATCCAGTTGTGTTGCCCCTCCACGCGGAACTCGCCGTCGACGACCGTGACCCCGTCCACGTCGAGCTTGATGCGGACGTCTTCATCCTCGAACGATTGGTTGCTCACGTAGAGCACCAGGTCTGCCTCGTCTGGACCTACAAGCCGGACCTCGGAGTCCGATGCGGTCACCTGAGGGTGTGGGGCCGGGTCTTCGCCACCGCTGCAGGCCGTCAGCGCGCACGCGGCGAGAGCAAGAGCGACGGCAACTGCGGACGGGGAGCGCATGGGCATGAGTATCCGACGTCAGCGGCGGCATCGCCGCTCCTTTGAGAAGCGCATCGATGCGCACGCTCATGCCGCGGAGAGGTAAGGCGCTCCTGCCGCTGATCGGTCCAGGGGGGAGTCAACCAGGAACCTGAAGCCGGCCTCGCCGAGTCGAGGCTGGGGGAAGGGTTCGTCCCAAAATCCGCCGCTGAAGTGGCCGATCTGTCCCACCTGTCCCGAACTCGCGAGTATTTCCCAGAATCGCTCCCCGCCGACAGGAAGGGCTGGTTCAGTAAGACCGCCGCCTACCTCGGCAACGCGGGTCGCGACCTCGCTGTCGAGATCGGAGCGACCGCGATCAACCGGCAGATGGGGATGTGACAGGTCGGCCGCGTCTCAATTTCTGCGGCTGGTGTCTCAAAGTCCACCGCTGAAGTCGCGATCTGTCTCACGCCGTCTCGTACTCCCGGGTAAATCTCAAAATGGCTCGCCGTTGACACTGCTGGTCCAGAACGTCGTGGTCGGTGGCGCCGGAGCGCCCGAGTACGGGGCTCCGATGGCGGACGTCCTCGCCTACCACGCGCAGAACCGAGGCACCGTCGCGGTGGCGGTGGGGCTCGAAGCCCTCAACCTGCCGCTGCTGCTGGGGTTCCTGGCTGGTCTCCATGGCCTGGTCCGGCGCAACGAGAGGGGCGCGTCGTGGTCTCTGTTCGCCCTGGCCGCGGGTGCGGCGCTGTCGGCCATCTGGGCGATCTATGCCGTGACGTGGATCGGGGTCGTCCTCTCCGCCGGTGAAGGGGGACAGCCGAGCCCGACGCTGGAGCTGTCCTGGCAGCTGCATGCCGCGGGCCTGGCCATGGCGCTGCCAGCACTCGGCACGACGTTCCTCGGTGCGGCACTGGCGACTCACGCAGCCTCGCTGACGCCCCCGTGGCAACGGCTGCTCGGTGTCGTGGGGGCCGCCCTGCTCGTCGTCGCCGGGACGGCGAGCCTGGCCATCGCGGAGGGCTCGCCGATGGTCTTCGTCGGGGCGGCCGGCCTCGCGATGTGGGTCCTGTGGCTGCTCGCGACGGGCGTTCGGCTGGTCCGCGCACACAGGGACCCCGCACGCACCAGCGTCAGGTGAGTGCCTCGAGCATCAGCCCAGCATCTCCAGCCGTCGTGCCTGGTCCTCGGTCACCATCTCGGCGTTGACCATCGCCCCGGTGCGAACGCCGGCCGCGGCGGCCATGACGACCTGGGACATCGGGTCGGTGAGGTTCCCCGCGGCCCACACCCGCGGCACGGCGGTGCGACCCACGGGGTCCGCAGCCACGGATCGGGCCATGACGCGGCCCATCATCTCGAGGTCGGTGAGGTCCAGTCCCAGTGAGGTGAGCAGGGGGGACCGCGGCTCGACGAACGACGCGACGACGACGGCATCCGCCCTGACCGTCCCACCGGGGACCTCGACGCCCGTGAGGGTGCCGGCCTCGTCGAGCACCCTGCTGACCGGGCCCTCGACGACGTCGATGCCCAGCGCCCGCAGTCGGGCAACGTCGTCGGACGACAGCGCCTGCGGGTCGTGGAGCACCACCGTGAGGGCGTCGGTCAGTTGGTGGAACAGGCCGGCCTGGTGCATCGCTGCGGGGGACGTCGCGAGCACGACGACGCGTTGGTCGCGCACCTCCCAGCCGTGGCAGTAGGGGCAGTGGATGACGCCGGTGCCCCAGTGCTCGGCCAGCCCGGGGACGTCGGGCAGCGTGTCGACGACTCCCGTGGTCAGGACGAGGTGGCGCGCCGACCACGTGGTCCCGTCGGCGGCCGTCACGCTGACCAGATCGGCGCCCGCAGGCACCGCGGCATCCACCACAGTCCCCTCGACGACCTCGCCGCCGTAGGAGGCCAGTTCGGCTCGGCCGCGAGCCAGCAAATCGCCCGGCGGGAGCCCGTCGTGCCCGAGGAAGGCGTGGACTCCGTCCGCCGGGGCGTTGCGGGGGTGACCGGCGTCAACGACCACCACCGACCGGCGTGACCGCGCGAGGACCGTCGCAGCCGACAGGCCGGCCGCCCCTCCACCGACGATGACGACGTCAACGTCGACGGGCGTGGCGTCCTGGCTGGACACGAGGTCAGGGTTGGCCGGGCTGGACGTGGTGGGACAACCGGATGCCCGGGAGTGCTCGCTCATGGAGCCACCGTCGCGCACCGATCGCACAAAGAGCAAGATATGTTGCCGCTATGGCAAACCTCGACCCGCACGTCGTCGGCCGCCGCCTGCGCGACCTGCGCACCCGGCGCGACCTCACCCTCGCGGACGTCGCCGCCGAGACGGACATCTCCGTGAGCACGCTCTCCCGCCTGGAGTCAGGCAGTCGCCGCGCGACGCTTGAGCTGCTCGTGCCCCTCGCCCGCACCTACCGGGTCACGCTCGACGAGCTCGTCGACGCACCCGTGACGGGCGACCCCCGGGTGCACGCCAAGCCGATCCAGGCCTGGGGCGCGACGATCATCCCGCTGACCGCACGGCGCGGTGGCCAGCGCGCGTTCAAGCACGTGCTGTACCCCGAGGCCCGCAGCGTGCCCGATCCGCGTACGCACGAGGGCTACGACTGGGTCTACGTGCTCTCCGGCAGGTTGCGCCTGGTGCTCGGCGAGCACGACATCGTCATGGGCCCGGGGGAGGTCGCCGAGTTCGACACCCGCACCCCGCACTGGTTCGGCTGCGCGGACGGGCAGCCGGTGGAGCTGCTCTCGATCATCGGGCCGCAGGGCGAGCGCATGCACGTGCGCGCCCGACCGAAAGGCTCCAGCCCGGCATCCTGACGCAGCACCTCGGAACGCACGCAGCACTTCAGACCGGACGCAGCACTTCGGATCGCGCGCGATAATTGCTGCGTGCCATCCGAACTTCTGCCTCGGGGGATCACTTCTGCGTGCGATCCGAACTTCTGCGTTCGGGGCTGCGTTCAGCGGGCGATGTCGGCGAGAACGGCACCCGTCACCCGCACCAGGTCCGTCGGTGACAGGCCGATGTCGAACCCACGCCGCCCACCCGAGACGTAGACGACGTCGAACAGCTCGGCACTCTCGTCGACCACCGTCGGCAGCGCCCGCTTCTGCCCCACGGGGGAGATGCCTCCCAGCACGTACCCCGAGGACCGTTGCGCGGCACCCGGATCCGCCATGCCCACCCGCTTGACCCCGAGCGCCGACGCCATCGCCTTGAGGTCCAGCGACCCCGCGACGGGCACCACCGCGACCGCGAGACCGGCGCCGGTGTCGACGAGCAACGTCTTGAACATCTGCTCGGCAGGCAGGCCGAGCGCGTCGACGGCCTCCTGACCATAGGACCGGGCCGCCGGGTCGTGCTCGTACACGTGCTGCGAGAACGGGACACCCGCCGCGGTGAGGGTCACCGTGGCGGGTGTTCCGGAAGGGTCTCGACGCGCCATACGTCGCAGCGTAGAACCACCCCCGGAGCCGGGGGAGGGCTGCCCTACAGCAGGTCGGCGGCGGATGCCGCGCGGCTGGCGCTCGCACCCACGAGGGCGGCCTCGTGGGTCGCCTCGAGGTCGGTGGTCGAGCGCCACCAGTCCTGCCCGGCCTGCGGCAGGGTGTAGATCGGGTCGTAGTACACGTACTCGCGCGAGAGTGCCTGCTCGTCGCCGGCCTCGATGGAGGTGCGGTAGTTCTTGCGCCAGAACGACATCCCGCGCTCGGTCTCGTAGCTCTCGACCTGGTGCACCCAGCGCTTGCCGACGAACGGCACGTCGCACACGATGCGCGGCGTCGCGAACCCGGGCAGGTAGCCCATGATCCCGTGCTGGAGGTCCTGGGCCTCGCGCAGCGACAGCCGCCAGTGCTCGGCGAACGGGATCATGTCGCACATGTAGAAGTAGTACGGGGTGATCATCGCCTCGTCCTGGAGGGCGAAGCACAGGTCGAGCAGGTCCTTGGTCGTGTTGTTCACCCCGCGCATGAGCACGCCCTGGTTGCGCACGTCGCGCACCCCCGCGTCGAGCATCGCCTGGGCCGCCTGCGCCACGAGCGGCGTCACGGACTGGGCGTTGTTGACGTGGGTGTGGATCGCGACGGACACGCCGCGCGAGCGCGCCTTGGCGCTGATCCGGGCCACACCCTCGACGACGTCCGGCTGCAGCCAGTGCTGCGGCAGGCCCATGAGCGCCTTGGTCGCGAGGCGGATGTCGCGGATGGTCTCGACCTCGAGCAGCTTGTCGAGGAACCCTTCGAGGTTCTTCCACGGCATGTTCGCCACGTCACCACCGGAGACCACGACGTCGCGCACGCCCGGGGTGCGCTGGAGGTAGTCGAGCATCGCCGCATACCGGTCAACCGGCTTGCCCGCGAGCTTGAGCTTGGTGAACTGCGGCGTCGAGTTGCCGACGAGGTCCATGCGGGTGCAGTGGCCGCAGTACTGGGGGCAGGTCGGCAGCATCTCGGCCAGCACCTTGGTCGGGTACCGGTGGGTCAGCCCCTCGACGGCCCACATGTCGTGCTCGTGCAGGCTGTCGCGCGTGGAGAACGGGTGGCTCGGCCAGTCGGTGCGCCGGTCGCTGAAGACCGGCAGCATGTACAGCCGGATGGGGTCGGCGTAGAACGCCTCGGTGAAGGCGGCACCGGCACCGGGCATGACGCCGTCGGTCGCGGGCACCATCGTGTTCATCATCTGCGGCGGCACGAGCATCGACATCGTGGCGCGCTCGGCCTGGTCGCGCTCGAGGTCGGCGTAGAACCGCTCGTCGAGCAGGTCGCCCATGAGGGTGCGCAGCTGCGCGACGTTCTTGATGCAGTGGGCCCGCTGCCACTGCGCGTCAGCCCACTGCTCGGGGGTGACGTCACGCCACCCCGGCAGGCGGGTCCAGTCGGGCTCGACCAGTTCGCGACGACGGTAGGCGTAGGGCTGGTCGATGATCTGCGTCATGCGTGGCAGGATACGCAATGGATGCCGTCAAAGTCACGTTTGACCGTAAATGCTGCGGCTGCGTGTTGGCCAATGAGGAGATTCTTGTGCGCACCACCCCTTCGTCCCCCGTGGGCATGCACCGGGTCGTCGACCCCGCCGGCGCTGCCCTTCCGCAGGCGGCCCGTGTCCTGGACGCCGGCGGCGACCTGTGGCCCGACGAGGTCCGCATCGACGTCGAGACGCTCAACCTCGACGCGGCATCCTTTCGCCAGCTGAGCGAGAAGCACGCGGGCGACGGGGACGCCGTGCGCGCGGAGGTCCTCGACATCGTCGCCACCCGCGGCAAGATGCAGAACCCCGTGACGGGCTCGGGCGGCATGCTCATCGGCACCGTCGCCGAGGTCGGACCGCAGTCGCCACTCGGGCTGGCCGTGGGCGACCGGGTCGCCACGCTCGTCTCCCTCTCCCTGACGCCGCTGCAGCTCACCGACGGGCTCGAGCGCTGGGACGGTCGCAGTGAGCGTGTTCCGGCATCCGGGACCGCGGTGCTGTTCGGTCGGTCGATCGCCGCCCGCCTGCCCGAGGACATGTCACCCGACCTCGCCCTCATGGTGATGGACGTGTGCGGTGCCCCCGCCCTGGTCAGCAGGGTCGTGGGGGAGTACGTCGACGCAGGCGTGAGCCCCACCGTCGTCGTGCTCGGTGGCGCCGGGAAGTCGGGCTCGCTGTCCCTGGCCGCCGCGCGCGCCGCGGGTGCGGGGCACCTCATCGGCGTCGTGCCGGTCCAGCGGGAGGCCGACCAGCTGACCGCGAGCGGCCTGGCCGACAGGGTCGTCATCGCCGACGCCCGCTCACCGCTCGGCCTCGCGGATGCCGTTGCTGCCGCCGGCGGCCCCGCCGACGTCACGGTGGTCTGCGTCGACGTGCCGGGGTGCGAGCAGCCGGCGATCCTCGCGACCGCCCAGGGTGGCACGATCATCTTCTTCTCCATGGCGACGAGCTTCTCCGCGGCAGCGCTGGGGGCCGAGGGCCTGGCCGCCGACGTCCGGATGCTCGTCGGTAACGGCTACGTCCCCGGGCACGCCGACCTGGCGCTGGACCTCGTGCGGGGCAACGCCACGGTCCGGGCGCTGTTCGAGGGCCGCCTGAGCGAGTAGTTGCTGCTCACCCGCGGCGGGTGACGTCCGGGCGCGGCCCTGTCCGTAGCGTCAAGGCAACGACACCCGGCTCCCGCAGAGGAATCCCGCATGCACCTCACCACCGCCGCTCGCGCGGCATCCGCCGTCACCACCCTCATGCTGGCCCTGCTCATCGCCGGCTGCTCCTCCGATTCCGACACCACGGCGCCGGCCGCGAGCGCAGCGGCCAGTGTCGCTGCGAGTGTCAAGGCGAGTGCGAGCGGTGAGGCCTGCAGTGCCTTCGCCGAGCTGAAGACATCCGTCCAGGACCTGAAGTCCACGCCGTTGGACACCTCCGGAACCCGGGTGCAGATCGCGGCCCAGGCCGCCGACCTCGGGGTCAAGGCGGCCACCGTCAAGGCCAACATCAGCCGCCTGTCCGCCCTGTCCGACGGTCCGGTGGCAGCCGCGGTCGGTGAGCTGAACAAGAAGGCCGACGCTCTGAGCGAATCGCTCACCCTCGCCGTGGCCGACGGGCAGGAAGAGATCGGCCCCAAGATCACGGCGGCCCAGTCAGAGCTCGACGCCGCCTTCTCCGACGTGAGCACGAAGATCGACGCGCTCTGCCCGGCCGGGTAGGACTTGCCCAAACCGGGTTCCGCCTTGTTGGCTTGGCGCATGAACCTGCCCCGCTGCTCGATCTCGACCCACACCACCCCGGTCCTGTGAAGGGGCTCTACCTCGCCGGCACCGAGGCCCGCTCGGGCAAGTCGGCGGTCGCGGTCGGGCTCGTCAACCGGCTCACCCGGCGGCACGGGCGGGTTGGCGTCTTCCGCCCGGTCGTCCAGGCCGGGGGCCAGGACGAGTTGTTGCGGGTGCTGCTCCAGGAGGCCCACACCGACCTCGCACCCGAGCTCGCGTGGGGCGTGACGCACGACGACCTGCACGCCGATCACGACCGGGCCCTCGGGGTCGTGGTCGACCGCTTCCACGCCATGGCCCAGGGACATGACGTCGTCCTCGTCGTGGGGTCCGACTTCTCCGACGTCGTCGCGCCGACCGAGTTCGCCACGAACGCGCGGATCGCCGCGGACCTCGGCACCCCTTTGGTGCTCGTCGCTCCCGCCCGAGACCGCGAGCACGCCGAGCTCGCGGCCAGCGCAGCGGCCGCGGTCGCCGCGGCCCGCGCTGTGCACGCCCACGTCGGTGGGGTGGTCATCAACCAGGTTCGGTCCGACGAGAGTGCCGCCGCCCTGGATGCCCTCACGACCCGCATCGGCGCGCTCCCGATGTGGGCCCTCACCGAGACCCCGCTCCTGCGGGCGCCGACGGTCCGCGACCTCATGGCGGCCTGTGACGGCAGCCTCGTGCACGGCGACGCCGAGCTGCTCGACCGCGAGAGCATGGGTCTGGTCGTCGCCGCGATGTCGATGCCGCACGTCATCGACCGGCTCATCGAGGGTTCCACCGTCATCGTCCCCGGGGATCGGGACGACGTCGTGCTCGGGGTGCTGCTCGCGCACCACTCGCGCACGCTGCCGACGTTGTCCGGCCTGGTGCTCAACGGCGGCTTCGCCCTCTCGCCGCAGATCGACCGGCTCATCGCCGGGCTCGACATGCGCCTGCCCATCGTCTCGTGCCAGCTCGGCACCATGGACACCGCGACGGCGCTCGGGCGCATCGAGGGACGAATCACCGCGACCTCGGCCCGCAAGGTCCGCGCCGCGGCCGACCTGCTCGACCGCACCGAGGGCATCGACGCCCTCGACGCCCTGCTGAGCGATGACGCACAGGGCGGTGAGCGAGCGGTCACCCCGCTGATGTTCGAGCACGACCTCGTCGAGCGCGCCCGTGCGGCGCAGGCACACATCGTCCTGCCAGAGGGTGCCGAGGAGCGCATCATCATCGCGGCCGACCAGGTGCTCGCTCGCGGCATCGCGCGCCTGACGCTGCTCGGGGACGAGAGCGTCATCCGCGACAAGGCTCGGGTGCTCGGGGCCGACATCTCCGCCGCCGAGGTGGTCGACCCGGCGACCAGTGCGTGGCGTGAGGAGTTCGCCACCACCTACGCGGCGCTGCGCGCGCACAAGGGCGTCACCCACGACCAGGCCTTCGACCGGGTCGTCGACCCGTCGTACTTCGGGACGATGATGGTGCACGCAGGCCGGGCCGACGGGATGGTCTCCGGGTGCATCACGACCACGGCGCACACGATCCGACCTGCGCTCGAGGTCGTCCGTACGGCCCCCGGCGTCTCGGTCGTCTCCAGCGTGTTCCTCATGTGCCTGGCCGACCGGGTGCTCGTCTACGGCGACTGCGCCGTGAACCCCGATCCGGATGCCGCCCAGCTCGCCGACATCGCGATCTCGTCGGCGCGCACGGCGGCCGCGTTCGGCATCGAGCCCCGGGTCGCGATGCTGTCGTACTCCACCGGCGAGTCCGGGACCGGCGCCGACGTGGAGAAGGTGCGGGCCGCCACGGCCATCGTGCGCGAGCTCGCGCCCGACCTCCTCGTCGAGGGGCCGATCCAGTACGACGCCGCCGTCGACCCGCACGTGGCCGCCACCAAGCTCAAGGGCAGCCCGGTCGCGGGGCGGGCCACGGTGCTCGTCTTCCCCGACCTCAACACCGGGAACAACACCTACAAGGCGGTGCAGCGCAGCGCCGACGCGGTCGCGATCGGCCCCGTCCTGCAGGGTCTGAACCGCCCGGTCAACGACCTCTCCCGAGGAGCGCTCGTGCGCGACATCGTCAACACGGTGGCCATCACCGCCGTCCAGGGGCAGCCCCAGTGAGCACCGATCCGCACGTCTTCGTCGTCAACGCCGGCTCCTCGTCGCTGAAGTACCAGGTGATCAACGCCGCCAGCGGTCACACGGTCGCCGTCGGGCTCGTCTCCGAGATCGGCGGCGCGAGCCGCATGCGGCACGACAGCATCGGCCCCGGTGGCGAGGTCTCCCGCCACGAGTCGGACGCGCCGTGCCAGACCCACACCAGCGCCTTCGCCGCGGCCCGCGCCGCGCTGCGCGAGCACGGGGGCGGCGTGGGCGACCACGTCGTCGCGATCGGCCACCGGGTGGTCCACGGGGGACGACGCTTCACCCAGCCCGTCGTCGTCGACGACGTCGTCCTGGAGTCACTGCGGGTGCTCTCCCCGCTGGCACCCCTGCACAACCCGGCCAACGTCGAGGGCATCGTGCGGGCCCAGGAGGCCTTTCCCGGGCTGCCCCACGTCGCGGTCTTCGACACCGGCTTCCACGGAACCCTGCCGCCGGCCGCGTACACCTACGCCGTCCCGGACTCGTGGCGCGACGAGCACCACGTGCGCCGATACGGCTTCCACGGCAGCTCGTACGCCTGGGTGACCCGGCGCACCGCCGCCCTGATGGGCCGACCCGTCGACGACCTGCGGATGGTCGTCCTGCACCTGGGCAACGGGGCCAGTGCGTGCGCCGTCGACGGCGGTCGCAGCGTCGACACGTCGATGGGTCTGTCCCCGGTCGAGGGCCTGGTCATGGGCACCCGTTCCGGCGACGTCGACCCGGCGCTGGGGGGCTACCTCGAGCGCGTGGCGGGACTCACGGCATCCGACTACGACCGCGCCCTGAACCGCGAGAGCGGGCTGCTCGGCCTCGGCGGGGTCTCGGACTTCCGGACGATCGTCGAGCGGCGCGACGCCGGGGATGCCGCGGCGACGCTCGCGTTCGACGTCACCGTGCACCGGTTGCGCAAGTACGTCGGGGCCTACGCCGCCGTGCTCGGCCGCCTCGACGCCCTCGTGTTCACCGGCGGCATCGGCGAGCACAGCGCCCCGCTGCGCGCCGCCGTCGTCAACGGCTTGGAGGTGCTCGGGCTGGCCCTGGATGCCGGCCCGAACGCCGGCGGGCCACCCGAGCGGCGGATCAGCGGCGAGGAGAGCCGGGCCGAGGTCTGGGTGGTCCCGACCGACGAGGAACGCGAGATCGCGCGGACCACCCTCGAGGTCCTCGGCCTCGCCCACACGCTGTGAGCACCACGCTCTACCGCGGCGGCACCGTCCACACCCCCGACCAGCCCCGAGCAACCGCACTCGTCGTCGGCGATGACGGGCGGATCGCGTGGATCGGCGACGAGGAGGGCGCCGCGAGGCACCGCGACGGGGTCGACACCGTCGTCGACCTCGACGGCGGACTCGTGCTGCCGGCCTTCGTCGACGCGCACGTCCACCTGTCCCACACGGGCATGGGGCTGCGCGGTGTCGACCTCGGCGCCACCACCTCCGTCGCCCAGGCGCTGCGGCGCATCGAGGAGGCCGCCCGCCGCCACGGCGGTCGCCCGATCTTCGCGTTCGGGTGGCAGGAACAGGCATGGGCCGAGGGTCGCCCGATGACGTCAGCCGAACTCGACCGGGCGAGCTACGGGGGAGTGGTCTACGCCTCGCGGGTCGACGGCCACTCGGCCGTGGTCTCCAGTGCGCTCGCCATGATGTCCGCGGCGAGGGGGTTGCCGGGATGGACCGAGCACGGCTTCGTCACCCGGGACGCCAAGAACGCGGCGCGGGCATCCTTCGACGCAGCCGGCAGCCGGCAGCAGCGTCGCGACGACATCGAGGCAGCCCTGCGCGAGGCCGCGGCCGTCGGCCTCGCGGTGGTCCACGAGTGCGGCGGCCCGCTGCTCACGAGCGCCGAGGACTTCGCCGACGTGCTCGACCTCGGGACCCGACCCGACCTGACGCGCACCGTCGGGTACTGGGCAGAGCCGGTCACCGACCCGGAGCAGGCCCGCGCCCTCACGGCACTGCACGGGGCCGCGGGGCTGGCCGGTGACCTCAACATCGACGGTTCGATCGGCTCACGAACGGCCCTGCTGCGCCAGCCCTACGCTGACGATCCCGGGTGTTCCGGCACCGCGTTCCGCACGGCCGACGGAGTGCGAGACCACGTCGCGGCCTGTGCCGCCGCCGGTGTGCAGAGCGGCTTCCACGTCATCGGTGACGCGGGGATGGACACCGTGCTCGACGGCATCGAGGCCGCCGCGACCCTGGTCGGCCCCGACACCGTGCGGGCCACCAGGCCGCGACTGGAGCACGCCGAGATGGTCGACCCCGAGGGCATCGCCCGGATGGCGCGCCTGGGCGTCGTCGCGAGCGTGCAACCGTCCTTCGACGCCGCGTGGGGAGGGCCGCACGGCATGTACGCCGAACGTCTCGGGGCTGCTCGCGTGCCGGGCACCAACCCGTTCGCACAGCTCCACGAGGCCGGGGTGGCGCTGGCTCTCGGGTCCGACAGCCCGGTGACACCGTTCGACCCGTGGGGGGCGGTCTGGGCCGCGGTGCTGCACCACGAGCCGGGTGCCCGCCTCGACGTCCGGTCCGCCATCGCTGCGCACACCGCCGGCGGCTGGGCTGCGGCGCGCGAGGTCGGCGGCGTGCTGCGGGTCGGTGCCCCCGCGACCCTGGCCGTCTGGGACGTGCCGGATGCCGGCCACGACGGGTTGCCGCAGGTCACCGACGGTGCCCCGCGACCGGCCTGCCGCCGCACGCTGCGCGACGGACTCGTGCTGCACCGGGCCTGAGCGCCCAAGAGGATCTGCACGTGCATGAACGCCGACGCAGACACCTCGCACGGATCAACAGATACTGTCGTGCAATCCCGTGGGTGCCGAAATACTTGCGCCATCCTTGCTAGATTGACCCTGTGTCTTCACGCCCACGCCAGATCCTCGACCTCGACGCCGCCACCGTCCGTCGCGCGCGCACCCTCGCGCGCCGCGCCGGGAAGCCCGTCGTCGACCTCGCCCGCAGCCACACCACCGTCTCGGTCGAACGGGCGACGCTGCGCCTGGCCGGGCTCGCCGGAGCCGACCACGAGAACGTGCCGTGGGTCAACCACCTCGTCGACGCCGTCCGGGAGGGCGCCGGCCTCGAGCACGGGGTCACCCTCCCCATCTGGGACGCCCTGCGTCGCGGCGAGGCTCCCGACCTGCTGACCCTGGCCCAGAAGGCCGCCAGCGGGGGAGTGCGCTTCGAGGTCCCGCAGGGCAAGGCGGCCACGGCGGCCGGCAAGGCCGGTCGCACGGCGATCGCCCGCGGCATCCGCACCATCGACCGCCAGCGAGCGGCGCGTGACCGGCTCATCGCCCGCCACGGCAACCCGCCGCGCAAGCCCTGGATCTACCTCATCGTCGCCACCGGCGACATCTACGAGGACATCCCGCAGGCGCAGGCCGCCGCTCGAGAAGGCGCCGACATCATCGCCGTGATCCGCTCGACGGGTCAGAGCCTGCTCGACTTCGTGCCCGAGGGCGCGACCCGTGAGGGCTACGCGGGCACCTATGCGACGCAGGAGAACTTCCGCCTCATGCGCGCGGCACTCGACGAGACGAGCAAGGAGCTCGGCCGGTACGTCCGCCTCACCAACTACGCCAGCGGACTGTGCATGCCCGAGATCGCCGCGCTCGCCGGGCTCGAGCGGCTCGACATGATGCTCAACGACTCGATGTACGGCATCCTCTTTCGCGACATCAACCCGATCCGCACGTTCGTCGACCAGCGCTTCAGCCGCCAGGTGCACGCCCGCGCCGGCATCATCATCAACACCGGTGAGGACAACTACCTCACGACCGCGGATGCCGTCGAGGCCGCCCACACGGTCACCGTCAGCCAGCTGCTCAACGAGTACTTCGCCAAGGAGGCGGGACTGGAGGACTGGCAGCTGGGCCTCGGCCACGCGTTCGAGATCGACCCCACGGTCAAGGACAGCTTCCGCCTCGAGCTCGCGCACGCCCTGTTGGCCCGCCAGCTCTTCCCCGAGGCACCGCTGAAGTGGATGCCGCCGACCAAGCACATGACCGGCGACATCTTCCGCGGGTACCTCCTCGACGGCTTCTTCAACCTCGCCGGGGCGATGACCGGGCAGGGGATCCTCCTCGTCGGCATGATGACCGAGGCCGTGGTCACCCCGTGGATCTCCGACCGCGACCTCGCCCTGCAGAACGTCCGGTACGTCATGGATGCCGCGGGCGGGCTCACCGAGGACTTCCACCCACCGCGCGACGGCCTCATCCAGACCCGGGCCCGGCAGGTGCTCGGCGAGGCGGTCGACCTGCTCGACACCATCGTCACCGACACCAGCACCGCAGGGGTCCCCCCGCTCCTGGCGGCGATCGCCGACGGCACCTTCGGGTCGATGAAGCGGCCCCCGACCAAGGGCAAGGGTCTGGAGGGCGTCGTCCGCAAGGCCGACGGCTACCTCAACCCGGCCACCGACCTTCTCGAGACGGGGGAGACCCGATGACCCGCACCGAGGCCCAGGAGGCCCGCAGCCGCAGCCGCCGCCACGGTGCCGAGCGCCGCATGGAGGACGCCCTTCCCGGCGAGCCGAGCCTGGCGGAGCCCGGCCCGATCGTGCGCCCCTACGGCGACACGACCGGCGACGGCATGGTGCAGGTGTCCTTCACCCTGCCCCTGCCGCACGACAAGCGTGCCGAGGGTGCCGCGCTCCAGCTCGCGGCCAAGATGGGGCTCGAGCCGGCGCTGCTCGTGCACGCCAAGGCGATGGGCCCGCACTTCACGTTCTTCGTCGTCTACGGGTCGGTCACCCACCTCGTCGACGTGCGCGACGTCGTCGTCCACGAGCGGGAGTTCCCGCTGCTGTCCGCCCGCGACACCAACGCCGAGATCCGCAAGCGGCTGCGCCGCAAGCTCGTCGTCGTCGGTGCGTGCATCGGCACCGACGCCCACACGGTGGGGATCGACGCGATCCTCAACATCAAGGGGTTCGCGGGGGAGAAGGGGCTGGAGTACTACCGCGAGATGACGGTGCACAACCTCGGCGCCCAGGTGCTCGTGCCCGAACTGGTCAACACGGCGCGCGAGGTCCGAGCGGATGCCGTGCTGGTCTCGCAGGTCGTCACCCAGAAGGACGCCCACATCCACAACACCCAGGCGATGTCCGCCGCGTTCCGCGAGGCGTTCCCGGAGGGGCAGGTGCCGCTGCTCGTCGTCGGCGGCCCGCGCTTCGAGGAGGGCTCCGCCGCCAGCCTCGGCGTCGACCGCATCTTCGGCCGGGGCACCACCCCGGGTGAGGTCGCCTCCTACCTCGTGCACGCCCTCGTCACCCCCCGCACGGAACCCGACCCGAGAGGGAAGCAGCGATGAGCCCCGAACCCACGGACAGCAGCGCCAACGGCAGTTCCCCCGGCAGCCGCGCCGAGGTCGGCCTCGTCGTCACCCATCGCCGCTACGTGCCCTACTCCCACGCCCACTACGCGGGCAACCTCGTCGACGGGGCCTACTCGCTGGCGGCCTTCGGCGACGTGGCCACGGAGATGTGCATCCGCACCGACGGCGACGAGGGCCTGTTCGCGTCCTACTCCGACGTGCAGTTCCGCGCCCCCGTGCGCGCCGGTGACGTCATCGAGATCTCCGCGACCCTCGTGCGGGTCGGGAGCCGGTCGCGCGAGATGGACTTCGAGGTGCGTGTCGTCGGTCGCGGCGCCCCCGAGCGGGGGGAGTCGGCGGCCGACGTCCTGGACCCGCCGGTGGTCGCGACGACCGCCCGCGGTGTCGTGGTGGTCCCCCCGGCGGGCTGAGTCCAGCCGGGTCAGCAGCGTGAATTACCGTGGGCGCGTGCCCACCCCCCTTCGGTATGCCGCGCGCCCAGCGGCCGCCCTCGCCGCAGGCCTGTGCCTGTGGCTCGCCTTCCCTGACGCCGACCTGTGGTTCCTCGCCCCGGTCGGGGTGGCCCTGCTCGGCGCTGCGACCCTGACGGCCGGGGGACGCCGCGGTGCCGCCCTGGGCATGCTCGCCGGGCTGGCCTTCTTCGTGCCCACGCTGTCGTGGTCGGGCATCTACGTCGGGGCCCTGCCCTGGTTCGCCCTCGCGACGCTGCAGGCCCTCTACATCGCCGCGATGTCAGGGGTCGTCGGTTTCGCCGGGCGGCGCCTGGTGGATGCCGGGCACCGGGCCCTTGCCGTCGCTCTCGTCCCGCTCGGTTGGGTCGTGCAGGAGTGGGCCCGAGGCACCACCCCGTACGGAGGCTTCCCGTGGGCACGCCTGGCGTTCAGCCAGGCGGACAGCCCGCTGGCCCACGTCGCCCGCTGGATCGGCGCCCCGGGGGTGACGCTCGCGGTCGCGACCGTGGGAGCGGGGCTGCTCGTCACGGCATCCGCGCTCGTGGAACGGCGACGCGACGCGCTCCTTATGGGGCTGGCGGTCAGCGTGCTCCCCTGGGGCGCCGGCCTGCTCCCGCTGCCGACGGACGGCCGCGCCGTGACGGTGGGGTTCGTCCAGGGCAACGTGCCCAAGGCAGGCCTGGACTTCAACGCCGAACGACGCGCCGTCCTCGACAACCACGTCCGCGGCACCGAACTGCTTGCCCCCCGGGCACCGGAGGACCTGACCCTCGTCGTCTGGCCGGAGAACTCCTCGGACATCGACCCCCTGCGCAACGCCGACGCCGCGGCGCAGGTCGAGCGGGCTCGCGCCGCGGTGGGAGTTCCCCTGCTCATCGGCGCCGTGCTGGCCGAGCCGGTGGGTGCCAGTTCCAACGTGTCGCTGTTCTACACCGGGGAAGGGGTCGAGCCGCAGCGGTACACCAAGCTGCACCCCGTCCCGTTCGCCGAGTACATGCCGAACCGCGACTTCTTCCGCCGCTTCAGCCCGGCCGTCGACCTCGCCGGCAACTTCGTCGCGGGATCCGAGATCGGGGTGTTCACGGTGCCCACGCCCGCGGGTCCCTACGCCGCGCTGCCGACGATCTGCTTCGAGGTCGCCTACGACGGCCTGATGCGCGACAGCGTCCTGGCCGCCGGTGAGCAGGAGAGCCTGCTCGTCGTCCAGACCAACAACGCGACGTTCGGCTACACCGCCGAGTCCGAGCAGCAGTTCGCGATCTCGCGCATCCGCGCGATCGAGCACGGCCGGTCGGTGGCCCACGTGTCCACCGTGGGGGTCTCCGGGTTCATCGCCCCCGACGGGTCGGTGTCGGGAAAGACCGGGCTCTTCACGGCGGAGCAGGAGATCGGGGTGCCGGTGGTGCGCGACGAGCTCTCACCCTCGGATCGGCTGGGCCCGGTGCCGGAATGGCTCGCCGCTGCCCTGCTGCTCGCGCTCGTCGTGGGGAGCGTGCGCAGCCGCCGGAGCGTTAGGGTTCTCGCACCGTCGATCCGACCCCGCGAGGACCACACCGTTGTCTGAGACCACCCGTCCGCCGATCCAGCGTGTCGCTGTCCTGATCCCGACGTACAACGAGCGCGACACCCTGCCCGTCATCGTGGCCCGCCTGCGCGAAGTGGTGCCCGACGCGGATCTGGTCGTGCTCGATGACAACTCGCCCGACGGCACCGGGGCGGTGGCCGACGCCCTCGCAGCGGCCGACCCGCGCGTCCAGGTCCTGCACCGGGCCGGCAAGGAGGGCCTCGGAGCGGCCTACCTCGCTGGCTTCGAGTGGGCCCTGGAGCGCGGCTACGACGCCATCGTGGAGATCGACGCGGACGGCTCACACCGGCCCGAGCACCTGCCGGCCCTGCTCGCGGCCGCAGCCGACGCGGATGCCGTGATCGGCTCACGCTGGGTGCCCGGTGGCGCCGTCGTCAACTGGCCCCTTCACCGCAAGGCGCTCTCGCTCGGCGGCAACATCTACGTCAAGGTGCTGCTCGGCATGCCCGTCAACGACGCGACGGCCGGCTTTCGGGTCTACCGGGCCGACGCCCTGCGGGTCATGGGGCTGCACGACGTCGCCTCGCAGGGCTACTGCTTCCAGACCGACCTGACCTGGCGCGCGGTGCGCAGCGGGCTGCGCGTCGTCGAGGTCCCCATCACGTTCGTCGAGCGTGAGGTCGGGGACTCCAAGATGAGTCGTGCCGTCATGACCGAGTCGCTGCGGCGGATCACCGGGTGGGGAGTACGCCACCGCGCCACTCAGGTGCGCGACCTCGTGGGCGGGGCGCGCCAGCCGAGGTGGCACTCACTGTGAGCAGGCCGGGCGCGACACCGTACGCCGCCCGCGGTCGACGGCGCCCCCGGGTGGTGCGCTGGGTCTTCCTCGCCCTGCTGATCATCCCCATCGTCGAGATCGCCGCGATCATCGCCGTGGGCCGCGTCATCGGCGGCTGGCCCACGCTGGCGCTCCTCGTCCTCGAGTCGATGCTCGGAGCGTGGATCGTCAAGCGTGAGGGCGCACGCACCTGGGCAGCCCTTCAGGAGGCCCTGACCACGGGACAGATGCCCAGTCGACAGCTCGCCGATGCCGCGCTCGTGCTGATCGGCGGCACCCTGCTGCTCACACCGGGTTTCGTCACGGACATCGTGGGCTTCTTCTTCATCCTGCCGCTGACCCGCCCGATCACCCGGGCCTGGTTGCAGGCGGTCGTCGCCGGGCGGCTGCTCGGACCGTCGGGGGAGTGGCCCGGTGGTCCTGGCCCGTCAGCGACGCCCCGGAGTGGTCGCCCGGACGTCGTCGAGGGGGAGGTCGTTCAGGGGCGCGTCGTCGACTCGGACGACACCTGACGGTTCATCGGATCACCCGATGAACGCCCACCTCACCCGACAAGGCTTCCGCCGCACGGTGTGGGCTTCCCGGGCGACGTGGAACCCCGCCCGATGTGAGGGATGCCGGGCACCCCACGTGGGGTACCCGGCATCCGGTGTCTGGTGGTGCGGTCGGTCAGGCGGACTTGCGCTTGCGCGGGCGCTCACCGCGCGACTCGCGCAGCAGGGTCAGGCGCTCCTCGAGGAGCTCCTCGAGCTCGGGGATGGAGCGCCGCTCGAGCAGCATGTCCCAGTGCGTACGCACGTGCTTGACGGGCTTGAGCTCCGGCGGCGGGCCACCGCCCTGGAGCTTTGCGTCTTCCCCGCAGCGGCACTCCCAGGTGTGCGGCACATCGGCCTCGACCGAGAACGGAAGCTCGATGGAGTGCCCGTTGGGGCACAGGTAGGTGGTGATGTTGCGCTCGCTGGGGACGACGTTGTGGTCGGTCTCCATGCTCAGGGCGCCGAGACGGCTGCCGCGCAGGCTACGTTCTGCCATGGGTAACTCCCGAGTCTGTGGTGTCCCGATCGGCAGTTCGCCCCGACCGGGTCTAGCGCATCCAACGCCCGGATACCGGTCGTTGTTCCGCCGTGAGCAGGTGCTGTCGAAGGTTCGACGTGACCGCACTCACAGTCTCGCGTGATCCTTCGGCTGAACGGACGCACCGTGCCCGTCAGGTGGGTACGGGTGCTCAATTCCCGTGTTGTACGTTCCCCCGTCGTCACCATATCGCTACCGTCAGCGCTGTGACGACTCCCACTGCCCCCGCCGGCGCCATGGATGCCGCTGGCCCCACCGCCCTCGATGTGGCCGGACCCACCTCCAAGCGCAAGATCATCGCGTGGGGGATGTGGGACTGGGGGAGCCAACCGTTCAACACGGTCATCACCACCTTCGTGTTCTCCGTGTACATCACGAGCTCGAGCTTCGGCGCCACGAACGCGACGTCGACAGCCCTCGCGATCTCGACCGCGATCGCCGGGCTCTTCGTCGCCCTGCTGGCCCCAGTCCTCGGCCAGAACTCGGACCGCTCCGGCCGCACGGTGCGCAACCTGCGCTTGCAGACCTGGCTGCTCGCGGGGTTGTCCGCATCGCTGTACGTCGTGAAGCCGGAACCGGCGTTCCTGTGGGTCGGGCTGATCCTGCTCGGGGTCGGCTCCGTCGTCTCCGAGATCGCCGGGGTCAACTACAACGCGACGATCGACCAGGTCGCCACGGGGAAGACCGTGGGACGCGTGTCGGGCTTCGGGTGGGGGATGGGCTACCTCGGCGGCATCATCGTGCTCCTCGCGCTGTACTTCCTCCTCATCCAGCCCGAGGTCGGTCTGTTCGGCGTGACCGACACCGACGGCATGGACATCCGGGTGTCGATGCTGCTGTGCGGGTTGTGGACGCTGATCTTCACCATCCCCGCCTTCCTCGTGCTGAAGGACCGGCCACGGCCCAAGGCACCTCGGGTGGGCGCCAAGGACTCCTACCGCCTGGTCTGGGCCTCGATCCGGGGCCTGTGGACCACCTCGCGGCACACCGTGTACTTCCTGCTCGCCTCAGCGCTGTTCCGCGACGGCCTGGCGGGAGTGTTCGCCTTCGGGGCGATCCTCGCCGCCGGGACGTTCGGCCTGTCCGCCGGGGACGTCATCGTCTTCGGCGCTGCTGCCAACATCGTCGCCGGCTTCGCGACCATGGGCTTCGGGATGCTCGATGACCGGCTCGGCCCCAAGCGGGTCATCCTCATCTCGCTCGGGGCCCTGGTCATCCTCGGCATCGCCATCTTCGTCCTGCACGATGGCGGGCCGTCGACCTTCTGGGTGCTCGGCCTCCTGATGACCGTGTTCGTCGGGCCGGCCCAGGCGGCGTCGCGAAGCTTCCTGGCACGCCTGATCCCCGAGGGCAAGAACGGCGAGATCTTCGGCCTGTACGCCACGACGGGACGCGTCGTCTCGTTCCTGTCACCCGCGGCGTTCGGGGTGTTCATCGCCATCGGTGCCGCGGTGACCGGTCAGGAGAACACCCAGTACTGGGGGATCCTGGGCATCGTGCTCATCCTCGCCGCCGGGTTCGCGGTCATGCTGCCGGTCAAGGAGCACGGCGAGCACAGCGTGAGCTGACGGCCGGCTGGGTCAGCCGGCGAACTCGAAGTGCCAGGGCTCGGGCTTGCGACCATCGGCAGCAGCCCACGAGGGGTGGAACCAGCCGAACAGCGGCCCGTTCTGCTTCATCCAGCGGTGTGCCGGAGAACTGAAGTCCTGGACACCGCCGCACAGGTCGAGTGCCCGACCCAGCCCGTGGTTGCTGGTGCCGGGTGTCGCCGCGAAGTGGCCGCGCTTGGCCTTGATGGCGATCTGGCCCGCGAGTGAACGGTAGGAGTCCGTGACACAGAGCGGCTCACCCGTCTGCGCCGCGTAGCTCTTGCTCAGGGCGTTGAACGCCGCAGCGGCCGCGGGGCTGAGACTCTCCCCTGGCGCGCCCCAGAGTGGGCAGAGGGCACTCGGCGGGTAAAGGCCGTTGGGGTACAGGCCCGTGTCGTCGGTGCAGGGCTCGCCGATGTCGGTGACTTCACCGGACACGGCAAAGAGGGCGTCGCGCAGGCGTTCGGCCGCAGCCTTGGCCTTCGGTGACCGCGCACCCACGAGCACGGAAGCGATCGGGCCGGCCTTCTCCACCTCGTCGATCTGAAGGGCCCGCAACTCACCGACGAGCTCGCGCTGGGCGGCGACGACCTTGGTGAAGGCGGATCTGTCCGACTGGATCTTCACGGTTGCCGCCGCTGCCTCGGCGACCGCAGCCTCGGAGGCTGCCGTCAGCCGGACCTGCTCTGCGGTGAGGACCCGGACGTCCTGGAGTGCGCGGGTGCGCTGCTCGGTCAGGTAGGACAGGTCACCAAGGGGGTCACCGACGTCTTCCGCCCGCGAGGCCATCGCCTCGATCATGAACGCGACGTCGGAACTGCCTGCGCCGCCGGAGTACACGAGGAAGACCCACTCGCGGACCACGTCTCGCGCCTTCTCGAGCTTGGCGTCCAGCACCTCGAGGTCGGACTTGGCGCGCGCCGCCTCCTCGATGGCCCCTCGCTCGCTCTCCTTCGCCGCTGCCAAGGACTCGAGCAGGGCGTTGGACTTCTCGGCCAGCAGATCCATCTTGCGGGTGGCCACTGCCACCTTCGACGTGCTCGCCGACAGGGCGGCGGTGATGCGATCGGCCTCGGCGATCTGAGAGTTCAGGTAGATGCCGGTGAGCGGCGCGTAGTCGACGACACCCCCGGTGCCGCCGCCGGAACTCTGTCTCCCGGGTTCGCTCGAACTGGCCGGCGGTCGGATCGGGGCAGCCGGCGGGATCGGGGTGACGCTCGGTTTCGGCGTGGGTTTGGGGGACGGGGACGTCCCCGGAGTCGGCGCGGGGTCGGGTGTGCTGCTGGTCTCAGGGGTGGGTGTCGGTGTCGGCTCGACGCTGGGTGTGGGCGAGGGCTGGTCGCTGGGGAGCGGATCTGTCGGGTCGGTGGCGAACACACCGGGGAACCGAGCCGTCGCGGGCGACTGCGCAGCGGCTGTCGATACCGTCCCGACGAGGGCGGCGGCGAGTGCCGCGGCCCCCACCGCGGTCCCGATCCGGTGCGCCCAGAGCACGTGCCTGGCCTTCCTGATGCATCCGAGGGCACCACGTCGACGCCCCTGCTGTCCGACGGGATCAAGACTAGGCGCTCAGGGCCCACTCGACCACGGCTTCGGTGAACTGATTTCCGCAACGGGCGGCGGGCTGTTCTCCACAGGGACGCCGAGCGAGGGCCACCATCCACAGCCGGGTCGTGAGGGCTGCGCAGCGGCTCTGGGAGCAGCAGTCTGGGATGCGGCCGGGCGACACGCCTCGGGATGAAGATCATGCGGCGGAGGACGGGGGCAAATGATGGGCGACGACGTCAACGTGGTGAAGCTGGTGGGGCGGGTGTCTGCGGTGGGGGAGCCGCGCGAACTTCCCAGTGGGGACGTCGTGGTCATGGTGCGGGTGGTGGTGTCCCGGCCGCCCCGGCGAGCACGCGGTGCAACCGTCGACACCATCGACGTCGCGTGCTGGTCGGCCAGGGCGCGGCGCGCCGCCTCACGCTGCGCTGTCGGCGACGAGGTCGAGGTCGAGGGTTCCCTGCGGCGGCGGTTCTTCCGGGCCGGAGGGGGTGTCGCGAGCCGGTACGAGGTGGAGGCCAGCGCGGTGAGGAGACGGCGTGGGGCGTGAGCGGCGGCCTAGCCGCGCTCGTCGAGCATGCGCTGCAGGAGCGTGATCTCCGACGCCTGGGCGGAGGAGATCGCAGCGGCCAGCGTGCGCACCTCGGTGGTGCGGGCCTGCGCCAGCGCCGCGTCGGCCATGGCGACCCCACCCTCGTGGTGGGCGATCATCAGGGTCAGGAAGAGTCGCTCGGCAGCCAGCCCATCCGCGGCGCGGAGTTCGTCGAGCAAAGCACGGCTCGCCATTCCCGGCATGGTCCCGTCCGGGCGGGTGTGCGCCTTCGCGTGGTCCTCACCCACCCACGCCATCGGCTCACCACTGCCGGTCTGGGGGAGCCCCCACTGCACGAGCCAGCCGTACATCTGGCCTGCCTGCTGCTGCTGGCTGGTCAGGATGTCGTAGGCGACGGTACGCAGCTCCTCGTCGTCGGAGCGTTCCCGCACGAGCAGCGCCATCTCGACCGCCTGCGCATGGTGTGCCTGCATGTCCCTGGAGAATCCGGCATCGGCCCCGAAGTCCGAGGGCGGCGAGTTCCTCGTGTGCATGAACCACGACCCGCTCAGGGCGCCGACCAAAGCGGCGATGACGGCGACCACGACCAAGGTGGTCCGGCTCACGGACGGTGCAGTCGGGCCGGCCGGGGAACCACTCATCGGTGCGTCACCCGGTGGTGGTCGGCAGCTCGCCGTCGCTGCCGCCGGTGCAGGCCGCTCCGGGCTCGGGGGTGTTCGGGCCCTGGCGGAACTCCTTGATGAACACCTCGAGCCGTGGGTCGTCAGCACCCGTCAGCTCGATCTGGGTGCCCCAGGCGCTGGCGACGACGGGGGAGGGGAGGCCCTCCCGGGGGGAGAGCACCATGTAGGTGTCGGGGATCGCGTCCTCGAGCGCCGTGACCTGGTCAGCGGGAAGGTCGGGACGGTAGGTCACCCACACGGCACCGTGCTCGAGGGAGTGCACCGCGAGCTCATCGGGGACCGGCTGCGGGTAGACGCCACAGTTCAGCCAGGCGGGGTGGTGATCGCCACCGACGGGAGGGCTCTGCTCGTAGGTCGCGGGTTCGGTCGTGTGCTCACGGGTCACGTCGAACTTCTTCACGGCATCCAGGGAGGGCCGCGTGGACACGTCGCGCCAGACAGTGAAGCCGACGACGCCGGCGATGAGCGCCACGACGGTGGTCACGGCGCCGATGAGGATCAGGCGCGAGCGGCGTTCCTTCGCCTTCTGCGCCTGCCGCAGCTCATCAACCTTGGCCCGACCTGCGCGAGCACCACCTTTGCCCTTGGACGACGCACTCACCCTGCTGCTCCTTTGACTGCCGTGGCCCGATCGAGGGCCCATTGTCACCCGAGAACGTGGCAGGGGTGGCCATCGTGCCCGCGTGGGGGAGTTGTCGCGCTCAGATGCCGAGGACGGCCCGAGCGATCAGGAAGTAGATGATGAGCCCGCTCGCGTCGACGAACGTGGTGATGAAGGGGTTGGAGAACACCGCCGGGTCGACCTTGATGGCCCTGGCGGCAAGGGGCATGACGCCGCCGATGGTCGCCGCGAGCGTGCACACCGCCACCAGGGTCAGCGCGATGACGGTGGCGACCTGCACGTCGTAGAACACGCTGGTCAAGGCGAAGCCCAGGGCGCCGAGCAGGACACCGAGGAGGACACCGACCCGTAGCTCGCGCAGCAGCACCGAGAACAGGTCTGCCGGACGCACGTCGGAGAGGGCCAGCGCCCGGGTGACCGTCGTCGCGGCCTGGTTCCCGGTGTTCCCGCCGGTGCCGATGAGCAGCGGGACGAAGAGGGCGAGGACCGTCACCTGCTCAAGGGTGTCCTCGAAGACCGACAGGACCTGCACCGTCAACGTGGCACCGACAGCGAGCACGAAGAGCCAGACGACGCGAGAGCGCACGATGCTCGTGATCGGCGTCGACAGGTAGGGGCGCTGGAGCGGCTCGACACCGCCCTGGCGGGCAAGGTCCTCGGAGTCCTCCCGTTCCAGGATCCGCACGGCATCGTCGATGGTGAGGATGCCGACCAGCCGGTTCTAACTGTCCACGACCGGGAGTGCGAGGACACCCAGGTCGGCGCACCGACGAGCGGCGTTCTCGGCATCCTCGGTGGCCGTGGCCGTGTGGGGCGGGACCATGAGCGCGCCCACGAGGTCGTCGTCTGCGCCACCGAGAAGGTCCCGAAGGCTGACGACCCCGATGACCCCACGCTCCTCGTCGACCACCGGCAGGGTGTAGACGGTCTCGGCATCAGCCACCCGCTGCCTGACCGCGGCCAGCGTGGTTCCGACGCTGTCGTGCGCGTGGGTGGCCACGTACTCCGGGCTCATCCTGCGCCCGATGGACTCCTGGGGGTAGCCGAGGATCGCGGCGGTGAGTCGTCGCTCGTCGTCCGGCAGTCCCTGCAGCAGTCGCTGGGCGACCGTGGCGGGAAGCTCATCGAGCAACCACACGCGGTCGTCGGGGTCCAGGTCAGCGAACAGGGCCACGACCTCGCCGTCCTGCAGCCCTTGGACGAGTTCACCCTGAAGCGAGGGCTGGAGCGACTCGAAGACATCCAGCGCCTGTTGCTTGGGCAGCAGGCGGTAGACGACGGCCCGCTGGCGGGTGTTCAGCCGTTCGACGAGGTCGATCACGGCGCGGGTCGACAGCCCTGAGACAGCCGCGGACAGGGCGTCGAGGTCGTCACGCGCCAGCAGGTGGGTGATGTCGTCGATCGACACGGACGGTTCGCTGGGTGCGCGACCTGGCATGACTCGGTGCTCCTGACTGCGGCTGGACCCTGCGAGGTCAGTGTGGCCCACGTGACGTGGTGCTGCTCGCGTTCGCGCGTGGTGCGCGGAGATGGTCGTCGGAGCATGGATCCTGAGCGCTCCCACCCCGAGTCGGGCCGTCAGGGCATAACGCCGATAATCTACATTATGTCATTTCAGCGGATGCCGGCGACGGGTGGTCCTCCCCCCTTACGGTGTGCCGGCGATCGCCTCGGCGAGGATCTCCAGCCCGCGGTCCAGCTCGGCATCCGTCACCGTCAGCGGCGGCGCGATGCGGAAGACGCCACCGGCACCGACCCGCTGGACGACGTTCATCGACAACCCGAGGTCCAGGCACCGGGCCGAGATCCGAGCGCCGCGCTCGTGGTCGGGCGCCATGCTCTCCCGGTCGCTGACGATCTCCATCCCGAGGAGCAGCCCTCTGCCCCGCACGTCCCCGACGCAGGCGTGCCCGGCCATGATGTCGCGCAGCCCTGACTCGAGCCGCGAGCCGGCGTCGCGAGCCCGGGCCACCAGGTCGTCCCGCACGATGACATCGAGCACCGCGAGGCCCACGGCCGCGGGCAGCGGATCGGACACGTGGGTCGTGTAGAAGAGGTACCCGAGGTCATGGGCTCGGTCCTCGATCGCCGCGGTGGTCAGCACGGCGGACAGCGGGAGCCCCGCACCGAGCGTCTTTGACAAGGTGAGGATGTCCGGGGTCACTCCGTCGCGCTCGACGGCGAACATCGTGCCGGTGCGACCGAGCCCGGTCTGGGCCTCGTCCAGGACGAGAAGCATCCCGCGCGCCCGGCAGTGCTCCGCAAGCGCAGCGAGGTAGCCCTCGGGCAGCTCGAGCATGCCCCCCGTGCTGAGGATCGGCTCGGCGATGAAGGCGGCCAGGCTCCCGGACGACTGGCGGTCGACGAGGTCGAAGGCGTAGTCCAGCTCCGCCTGCCAGTCATAGCCGGACACCGAGCGGAACGGCCCGCGCAGCAGGTCGGGCGCCGGGATCGCGAACGTCCCGACGCCCATCGGGCCGTACCCGCGACGACCGAAGGCATAGGTCGACCCCGCCGCTCCCCCGGTGACGCCGTGCCAGCTCTGCGCGAAGGCCACGACCTCGTGGCGCCCGGTGACCAGCTTGGCCAATCGCAGGGCGGCCTCGTTGGACTCGGCACCCGTGCTGAGGAACATCGCCCGGTCCAGCTCCTGCGGCGCCATCGCCGTGAGCCGCTCGGCCAGCGCCAGCACCGGCTCGGACAGCATGGACGAGTGCAGGTGGTCCAGAGTCCGCACCGACTCGGTGACCGCCGCGACGACGTCGGGATGGCTGTGCCCGAGGATCGAACTGAGCTGGCCCGAGGTGAAGTCGAGCACCGCTCGCCCGTCGGCCCCGTAGAGGTGGCTGCCCTGCGCCCGGACCGGCCGGAACGTGGAGAACGACCCCCCGTAGCGGATGAGCTTGCTCATCCGGGGATCGTCCTCCACGTTCGCCCCTCCTGGTCGGGGTGTGCCGGTGTCAGGCCCGCAGGGCCTGCGCGAGCGAGCGGAAGTCCTCGACGAGCGTGGACATGTCCTCGTCGGTGGTGACGAGCGAGACGAGCCACTGCTCGTCGAGTCCGGGGGGCGTGAGGATGCCGCGGTTGACGCCCCACAGCCACGACAGCTCGGCCAGCCCGAAGTCGGTCGCCTTGTAGTCGCGGTAGTTGCGCACCGGGGTCGTCGACCACGTGACGCACCCCTTGACCCCGAGGCCGACGGTGTGTGCCGGCAGCTCGTACTCGTCGATGATGGCGTCGATGGCCTGCAGCGCGCGGACGTTGACCGCCTCGGCCTCGGCCAGCGCCTGCGGGGTGCAGATCTCGTCGACGGCCTTGGCGGCCGCCATGACGAGCGGGTTGCCGTTGTAGGTGCCGAAGTGCGCCATCCGGCCGTCGACGACGACCTCCATGACCTCACGCCGGCCGCCGAAGGCAGCCAGCGGCAGCCCGCCACCGATGGACTTCGCCAAGGTGATGAGGTCGGGCTTCACACCCAGGCGCTGGGCCGCCCCCGCCGCACCCGCGGTCAGCCCGGTCTTGACCTCGTCGAAGATGAGGACGACACCGTGGGCGTCACACAGCTCACGGACCGCTGCGAGGTAGCCGGCGTCGGGAACGACGATCGACAGGTTCTCGATGACCGGCTCGACGACGAACGCGGCGATCTCGCTGCCGTGCTCCTCAAGGACCCGCGTCAGCTGGCCGAGGTCGTTGTAGGCGACGACGTGAACGGTGCCGGCCTCGACGTCGAAGGGCACCTGCGGGGTCGGGGCGTCCGCCGGGCCGATCTCGTCGAGCCCCGGCTTGACCGAGATCTGGAGACCGTCGTAGCCACCGTGATAGCCGCCCTCGACCTTCACGATCGCCTTGCGCCCGGTGTAGGCGCGCGCACAGCGGATGGCGTACATGAGCGACTCGGTGCCGGAGTTGGTGAACCGGATCATGTCGAGCTGGAAGCGCCGGCAGAACCGCTCACTCATCTCCGTCGCCTGGGGCGAGGGGGTCACGAACAGCGTGCCCGTTTCCGTCAGCGCGTCGGTGACGGCGGCGACCACTGCGGGGTTGAGGTGACCGACGAGCATGGCCCCGAAGCCCATCGACAGGTCGAGCATGCGGTTGCCGTCGACATCGGTCAACCAGGCGCCCCGCGCAGACGCGACGCTGATCGGGTACGGGTCCCAGTGCTGGAACGAGCTCGTCACGCCGAGCGGCAGCGACTCGCTGGCCCGCTTGTTGTGCTCCCCGGAGCCGGCCGACCACGTCTCGAACCGCTCCCACTCCTGCGCGAGCAACCGCTCGACGACGGAAGGATCCACCGGTCGGGTCCGCGCCGGGAGGCGACGGTAGGTCGCCGGGTCGTGCTCGGGCAGCGTCGGCGCGGCTGCGTCCGGCGTGTTCTCGGTCATTGGGTGACTCTCCTCCCCCACCCCTCGGGGCGGGATCGTGTGCGGTGTCGGGACAGCCTAGCGCCGGATGACGCCGATGACCTACTGATCCCATGGCGTTCCATCAGATCGGCCTACGGATTCAGCCGTCGGTGATACCCCTCACCGGTGGTAACGGCAGCAATTCACCCGGTTCAGGCATCGAACCCGCTGGTGCCGACTGACACGATAGGGGGCGGCACCGACACCACCTAGGCTTACGGTCACCATGCAGTGTGACCACTTCGACGCCGGACGCTGCCGGTCCTGCACGCTCATTGGCGTTCCCTATGACAAGCAGCTGGCCGACAAGGAGCGCCGAGTCGCCGAGGTGCTCGCGCCCGTCGCCCCGGATCTCGTGTGGGTCGACCCGGCTCGAAGCCCTGCGTCGCACTACCGCAACAAGGCCAAGCTCGTCGTGGGCGGCACCGCCGGAAAACCGACCCTGGGCATCCTCGACCACCGGGGCCGCGGCATCGACCTGCGCGACTGCGGCCTCTACGAACCCGGCCTCGCAGCGACCTTCGGCGCGCTGCACGATCTCGTGGCCCGCCTCGGGCTCGAGCCCTACGACGTGCCCGCCCGGCGCGGCGAGCTGAAGTACCTCCTCGTCACCCACTCCCCCGCCGGTGAACAGCTGGTGCGCTTCGTCCTTCGCTCACAGCGACACCTCGACGCTGTCCGCGCCGCCATCCCGGCCCTGCTCGACGAGCTGCCGTCGGTGCGGGTGGTGACGGCCAACCTGCACCCCGAGCACAAGGCCGTCCTCGAGGGGGACACGGAGATCGCCCTGACCCCGCAGACCACGCTGCCGATGACCGTCGGTGACGTCACCCTCCAGCTGGGCCCCCGCTCGTTCTTCCAGACCAACACCACCGTCGCCGCCGCGCTCTACCGTCAGGCTCGCGACTGGGTCGACGCGGCCGCGCCCACCGTCGTGTGGGACCTGTACTGCGGGGTCGGTGGGTTCGCCCTCCACGCCGCCGCACCCGGTCGCACCGTGGTCGGCGTGGAGACGTCCGCGGATGCCGTGGCCGCCGCCCGTGGCGCGGTCGCCGCGGCGCCGGATGCCGGGTACGTCGAGTTCGTCGTCGGCGACGCGACGACGACCACCGTGGAGCCGGCCCCGGACCTCGTGGTGGTCAACCCCCCTCGGCGTGGGATCGGGCCTGATCTGGCGGCCTGGCTCGACGCCTCACCGGCAGGCCACGTCATCTACTCCAGCTGCAACGTGGTGACCCTCGCCCGTGACCTGGCGGCGATGCCGTCCCTGCGAGCGGTCACCGGGCGCGTGTTCGACATGTTCCCGCAGACGCCGCACACCGAGGTCATGGTGTTGCTCCAACGGACCGCCACACCGTCCTGACGCATCGTCGGCGTTCGTCGGTCGGCTTGACCAGGACCTGACCAGACCCTGACCAGAACTTGGATTCGACGACCCGCACACGCCGTGTCCCCGCCACTACGGTGAGGCCGTTGCGCGCGCCCACCCGGCGCTCGCCGAAGGACAGGAGACCACCCATGAGCAGGACCTTCCTGCGCACCGCTGCCGCCCTGGCCGGCACGACCCTGGCCGTCGGCACGGTCGTCGCCGGCAGCGCCAGCGCTGCTCCCAGCCCCGACGGCGGCATCCCCACCTTCCAGCAGTTCGTCGACTCGACGTTCCAGGACGAGGACCGCGGCTTCATCGTCAACGGCGACGAGCCGGCCACGACCAAGGGGGACCTGCGCCGGTTCTACGACGGCATGGTCGCCGAAGCCGCCACCCCCATCGACGGCCTCATCGTCAACACCGTGAGCGGTCGCGACGACAAGTGGAGCGCCGCCCAGGCCCTGAACCTCACCTACTGCGTCAGCACCAAGTTCAGCGGTGACTACGAGCGCGTGAAGACGGCCATGGCCGAAGGTGCGGCCCAGTGGGAGGCAGCCTCGAGCAACGTGAACTTCACCTACGTGCCGGCCCAGGACCGGTCCTGCACGACGCGCAACAGCAACGTCGTCTTCTCGGTGGAGCCGACGAAGACCACGCAGTACATCGCCCGGGCGTTCTTCCCGAGCTCGGGCAAGTCCTCGCGCAACGTCCTGGTCAACGCCGGGAGCCTGTACTCGTCCGGGTCGTGGACCCCGAGCAACATCATGGCCCACGAGCTGGGACACGTCCTGGGCCTGCGCCACGAGCACACCCGCCCCGAAGCGGGAACCTGCTTCGAGGACAACAACTGGCGCCCGCTGACGCCCTACGACTCGGCGTCGATCATGCACTACCCGCAGTGCAACGGGACGTCGAGCAACCTGAGCATGACGTCGAGCGACCGCACCGGCATCCGGGCGTTGTACGGCGGCACCGGGAACTGACCGTCGAGGGTCACCCCCCGGGCCCGGCGCGCCTCACTCGAAGCGCGCCGGGTCTCCCGCCCCGACCCGCACGATCTCGGCCGACCCGCTGGACAGGTCGACGACCGTCGTCGGTTCGGTGCCGCACTCCCCCGAGTCGATGACGACGTCGACGACGTGGTCGAGTTCCTCCTTGACCGTCCAGCCGTCGGTCATCGGACCCTTCTCGCCGGGCAGGATGAGCGTCGAGGACAGCAGGGGCTCCCCGAGCTCGGCGAGCAGGGCGCGCACCACCGGGTGATCGGGAATCCGCACGCCCACCGTGCGCTTCTTCGGGTGCAGCAGCCGCCGCGGCACCTCGGACGTGCCCGGCAGGATGAAGGTGTACGGGCCCGGCGTCGACGCCTTGACGGCCCGGAACACCGCGTTGTCGACGTGCACGAGCTGCCCCAGCTGGGCGAAGTCGCGGCACACGAGGGTGAAGTGGTGCTTGTCGTCCAGCCGGCGGATCGCGAGGATGCGCTCCTTGGCGTGCTGGTTGCCCATCATCGCGCCGAGGGCGTACCCCGAGTCGGTCGGGTACGCGATCAACCCGCCCTCTCGCAACACGCTGACGGCCTGCGCCATGGCGCGCGGCTGGGGGTCGACCGGGTGGACGTCGAGGTAGCGGGCCATGACGACACGATAGGCCCGGGACGGCCCGGATGCCGTCGCGTGGCCACCCGCGCGACCGCCTCAGGGACGGCGCAGACCCTGGACCCACAACTCGATGGTCTGGATGACCCAGAACACGGCGAACAGCACGAGCAGCACGACCTCGACCCAGAACACCAGTGAGGTCGACCCGGTCAGCAGGCTCAGCGCAACGGTGGCGGCGAGGGCGAGCAACATCGCGACGGCGACGGCCCGGTACATCGCGACGTAGCGCGTGCGGTCCCAGGGCATCGAGCCCTGCTGCACCCCGCGGCGGACGTCTCGGGCGTTGAGCCACACCACGGCGATGACGGCGAGGAACATCGGGATGGCCGCGGCATCGTGACCGCGTGCGATGAAGCTGTCGGGGTCGGCGAAGAACCACACGATGCCGCCGCCGAGGACGGCGACGGTGAGGGCCAGCCCCCGCCTGTTCGCCGGGCTGAGCGACGACCCGGCGGTGGTGCCCCCTGTTCGGCGCTCGTGGCGGGCGATGAGCACCGCCGCGACGGCGACGACCAGACCGGTGATGAAGAGCGCCGGCATGTTGTTGGCCACGGCATCCGCGATCCCGTCGCCCGACCCCGGCGACGCTGCGCTACCGCAGACGCCGGAAGCCACCGTGGGGATGAACGCCACCCCCGGCGCGAGCATCCCGGCGAGGTTCATCAGGACGTCCTCACCGTCGGTGTTGCCCTTCAGGGCGAGCAGGGAGGCTCCCATCGTCACGAGGACCCCGATGAACACCGCCTTCACCGGCGTGAAGTAGTACGCACTGATCGAGGGCTGGATGCACCGTTCGGTGCCCACCCACTCGATGGCGATCGACGCGAACAGCAGCACGACCAGGGCCGTCAGCGCGATGCGCAGGTAGCGATAGGTCTTCACGGCCGCGAGGGCTGGGTCAGGCTCCACGTCGATCACTCCCTTCCCCGGTGAGGAGAGGACTGCGCGCCTGCGTGATACGCCTCAGCCCTCACGCATGTGCACGTCGGCGCCGCGCTGGACCGTGCGGGACACGGTGCACAGCCGGTCGCGGCTCTGGGCGATGGCCTTGGGCAGCCGTTCGCGCGCCCG
>Ga0208693_1000283_pt1 | contig 41899 bp, 41 predicted proteins | sample AD_UKC071_MetaG_FD_184438 | JGI IMG/M metagenome (GOLD analysis project Ga0208693, IMG submission 184438) | Active sludge microbial communities of municipal wastewater-treating anaerobic digesters from USA - AD_UKC071_MetaG (SPAdes) (version 2) | ecosystem: Engineered > Bioreactor > Anaerobic >... | reverse complement strand
GCCCAGGACGGTAATGGCGATTGCAAGGCCGGGGAATATCGCTGCCCATGGCGCGAGGCCAACAAAGCCCTGAGCTTCCTTAAGCATTCGCCCCCAGCTGGCATCAGGGGGCTGGGTGCCCAGGCCCAGGTAGCTGAGGGAAGCCTCTGCCAAGACAGCAGCGGCGAAGCTGACGCTGGCCTGCACCAGCAATGTTGAGATGCAGTTAGGGAGAATGTGGCGGAAGATGATGCGCAGGTCGGAGCTGCCCACTGCCCTGGCCGCCATGACAAATTCCCTTTCCCGCAGACTGAGGAAGAGAGAGCGGGTGAGGCGGGCGAAGATGGGAATGTTAGCCAGGCTGACGGCAACGAGTATGCTGGCTTGTCCAGGTCCCAAAAGGGTTACTGCCAGCAGGGCCATGAGTACCGAAGGCAGGGAATAGAGGCCATCGGCCATGCGCATGAGGATTTCCTCCAGCCAGCCGCGAAAGTAGCCGGCGGCGGCTCCCCAGATTGTTCCCAGGGTGAGACCCAACAACACTGCAGTCATGCCCGCCTGAAAGGCAGGGCGTCCCCCTACCATAATGCGGCTGAAAATATCTCTGCCGAAGTTGTCGGTGCCTAACAAGTGTTTCGAACTGGGGGGTTGCAGCCCCTGCTGAATATTCATTTCGTTGGGGGGATGCGGGGTGTAGAAAAAACCCACTGCAGTCAGCAGCACCATAATTGCCACCAGCAGGCTGCCCTTAAGCCAGCTTTTTCTCATTATGCCACCCCCCGGATTCTGGGATCGATAAGGGGATAGACGCTGTCCAGGAGGAAGTTAACAGCCAGGATGAGGGCCGCTCCAGCAAAGACAGCTCCCTGGACGACAGGTAAATCCCGCAGAAGAACTGAGGAGAGGATGAGGCGTCCCAATCCCGGCAGGGAGAAAACCTGCTCGATGACAATAGCCCCCGCCAGCAATTGAATGAGCTGAATGCCGGCAACGGTGCTGATGGAGACCAGGGCATTCCTGAGGGCATGCCTGGTGACAATTGACCATTCAGATACTCCCTTGCCCCGGGCAGTGCGGATATATTCTTCTCCCAGGGTTTCCAGCATGGCAGTGCGCACAATGCGGGTGAGAATCGCTGCTCGCGGCAGTGCCAGAACCAAAGCGGGGAGAAGGAGCGAAGATGCAGCCCCGGCGGGGTCGTCGCTCCACTTTGGCATGCTGCCAGGGGGGAACCATCCCAGGCGTACGGCAAAAAATTGAATGGCCAGGATGCCCAGCCAAAAGGCGGGAACAGACAGTCCTGTTTGAGACAAGGTGAGGATAAGGGAATCCAGTCTGCTGCCTTTGCGGCTGGCGGCAAGCATCCCCAGGGGGACTGCCAGGAGCAAAGAAAGAATCATGGCGGCTACAGCCAAGGGGACGGTAACCGGGATGGCAGAGGCCACCAGTTGGGAGACGGAATAACCCTTGCTGAAGGTGATGGAATTGCCGAAATCCCCCTTCAGAACCCCTGCCAGCCAGCTGAAGTATTGGACTGCCACAGGCCGGTCGAGGCCAAGCTGGGAACGGACCAGCTCAATGTCCTGGTGTTCGGCCTCGGTGCCTAGTATGAGGACTGCAGGGTCGCCGGGAATGAGGTAGAGGGCGGTAAAGGTAAGCATGCTCACCAGCAAAAGAGTGGCGAACACGCCCAGCAGCTTTTTCAGCCAGTACATTTACTTGACCTTTTCCAGCCTGGCCAGGTCCAGGACGTAGACCGGGTAGTTGACCCAGCCTTGAATTTTCTTGCTCATTACCGCAATCTGGCTGGGGTCCATGATATAGACATTAGAGGCTTCTTCGGCAAGGATTGTTTGCAGTTGCTGGTAGATCTCCACCCGGGCGGCCAGGTCTGTCTCTTCCAGTCCCCGGACTAAAAGCATATCGTATTCAGGATTATTAAAATAAGAAATATTGCGGCCTGATTGGCTTTGGTAGCGATTGAGCACGGTATGGGGGTCAATGCGGCCGGTAAAACCAACCACAGTCAGCTGGTAGTCTCTGTTGGTATTGACCTGTTCCAGCCATGTTCCCCATTCTATGACCTCTATTTTAAGCTTAATGCCCACATCCTCCAATTGATCGGCAATGATCTCGCCGGCGTTGCGGTGGAGGGGATAGGGTGCAGGCAGGTGCAATGTTGCGCTGAAGCCCTGGGGATAACCGGCTTCCGCCAGCAGCTCTTTTGCCTTTTCAGGATTATAGGGGTACATGCCTGTTAAATCTTTGTACCAGGGACCCATAGCCGGAGTTAAGTTGCTGCCGATGGCAGTTCCCTTGCCCCAGCCTGCTCCCTGGATAATCTCCTCCCGGTTGATGGCATAATTCAGGGCCTGTCGCACTCGGATATCGTCAAAGGGAGGTACAGAATTATTGATGGCCAAAAGCTGCACCAGGTTCATGGGGCTGTCGATAATCTGAAGATCGGGCTTATTTTCAACCTGGTGCAAGTAGTCGGGCTCCAGACGGGGAATAAGGTCCACATGACCAGTGAGGAGACTGTTCACCATGGTCGATGGCTCAGGGATTATTTTCAGGATGACCTTATCTGTCTTAGGCAACTGGGGATTCCAATAGTCCGGGAATTTTGTCAGGGTCAGCGCGTTATTTGGCTCCCAGTCCTCCAGGAGATAAGGGCCTGTGCCGATTGGCTTGTTGGTGAGCTGATCCTCAGCTTCTCTGGGATAGATGGCTGCTCCCAGTTCAGTGAGCAGGGCCAGGAAGACAGCGTTGGGTTTGCTTAAGGTGATGATAACCTTATTGCCCTCAGCTTTAACAGATTCCACATCGGTGTAGTCACGGGACTTAGGGGATATTTCGGGATCCCTTAGCCGGTCAAGGCAGTACACCACATCATCTGCCTCCAGTTCCCGGCCATTGTGAAACTTTACTCCCTCCCGGAGGGTGAAGGTGTACTGACGACCATCAGGGGAGATAATCCACTCGGTGGCCAGGGCAGGAATGATGGATCCGTCGGGAGCGGCTTTCACCAGGCCTTCGAAGATATTAAAGGCGATTTCTGCTGTAGCAGCTGCTACAGACTGGTGAGGATGAAAGTTGTCAGGGTCGGTAGGGATAGCCACTGCTAATTCATCGGTGTTGGGTGTAGTTGAGCATCCGGCCAACAGTATAATTATTATCAGGGAGATAAGTGCTTTACGCATATTTTTTACTCCTTTCTGGGCCGCAGTCCTCGCTCCAGGACGGTGAGGACTGAGTTTATGTAGGCTTCATGGGATTCTGCATTGATATTTGGGTCTAAAAAGTTGTCCACAAGGGCTTTAGCTACTGCATGATAGACGAACCAAACGGCTTCTTTATTGATATCTGGGGAAACTACCCCTGACAGGAGGCCCAGCTCCAGCATTTCGGAGAATTCAGAGATGCGGATTTCCTTTTTACGGAGTATCTCCTCACGGAGGGCGGCATCCTTACTGTCCCAAAAGTTTACTGTGACGCGATGGTGTAAGGGATACTGACGGGCGAAGTGCCAGGATCGCTTGTAGTAAAGGGAGGCAAGTTCAAAAAAGTCGACTTTTTCTTTTTGCTCCCACACAGGCTGCAGGAATTCCCGTTTCCGTGCATACACCTCCTGGATTAAGTACATATATAAATCCTTTTTGCCTGCAAAATATTGATACATACTTCCCTTGGCAATGTCTGCCCTGTTGACGATTGCCGAAAGGGATGCCCGCTCATAGGGAAACCGGGCAAATTCCTTCAGGGCATGGCGGAAAATGAGGTTTCGTTTTTCTTCAGGAAGGTTATAATACGTAGGTTTTGGCAATAGCTCACCTCCCATGTGACCACCCGGTCACATTGTTGCCAAAAAATTATACCACGGACTGCCAGTCCAGGGCAAGAGGGAAAATCTCAGAACGGGTTTTTTAAAACCACTTTATTCTGCTTGACTTTTGCTGCTGAGAACTATAAAATATGTATTGTTATTATGGGTCCTTAACTCAGCGGGAGAGTGCTACCTTGACAGGGTAGAAGTCGCGCGTTCAAATCGCGCAGGACCCACCATATTAAAAAAAAGCCCCAGAGGGCTTTTTTTGTTGGCATGGTCATTGCCGGCATTTTTTGCTAAGATATTTAAAGATATAATTTAAAAATGAGGTTGATACTATGGTGTACATATTGATTCCAGCAGGCCTTATCCTGGCTGTGGCACTTGTTATTTTTATTAATCCCGGGCCCAGATTAAAAAACAGGGGGAGCTTTGCCTGGCTGGCAGAGGTTCCTTTCGCCCACAGAGGGCTTCACGATTCTGCGGCTCCGGAAAACTCACTGGCCGCCATTCAGAAAGCAATTGAGGCTGGCTACGGGATTGAAATTGATGTGCATTTGTCTGCCGACGGGCGAGTAGTTGTTTTTCACGATTATAACTTGAAGCGAATGACTGGCCTCGACAAGGAATTGAAGGATCTGACCTGGGCGCAATTGCAGGAGTTAAGGCTGGCAGGGACCGAGCAGCGCATCCCCCTGCTTACGGAGGTCCTTGACCTGGTCGGGGGACAAGTTCCCTTGTTGGTAGAAATAAAAAACGAAGGCAAAGTCGGACCCCTGGAACAAGCAGTGATTGAGGACCTGCGGGGCTATGACGGAGATTTTGCCCTTCAATCCTTTAACCCCTTCGTCCTGCGCTATGTTCGCGATGCAGCCCCTGATTTTATTCGGGGACAGTTGTCCAGTTCTTTTAAAGGTGACGATTTGGCCCCCATCAAGGTTTTCTTATTAAAATACCTGCTCCTCAATTTTATAAGTCGGCCCGTCTTTGTCTCCTATGCGTGTGGAGCGCTGCCAAAATGGTTTGCGCGCAGACTGCGGCAAAAAGGCTTATACCTGTTGGCCTGGACAGCCAAAGACGTGGATGAATATATCGGGGCCAGGGAAATCTTTGACAACGTAATTTTCGAAGGATTTACACCGCCAGGATTTGGATAAAATCAGTCTTGTCTTGGTTCAATTAAGACATCCCCCATTGCATATACTATTTATGACCTGAATGTAAGGGGGGATAGTCATGGAGGCAATTTGTATTGAAACAGAAAATACTAACCCTGAAACATTGCGCAGATGCCTACTTAAGCAAGTAGAGTCCTGGCAGAAGAGCGGTTTGCTCCAGGAATTCAGCGAGACCTGCAAGGGCACTGTTACTATATGGGATTGCAAAGTGATCAACGATGACAAGGCAGGGGATTTGCGGCATCTAGCCGCTCAGGTAATTGCGGATTATATTATCAGTGAAGTCGAGCCTGTTCTCCTGGAAAAGATAGCCCTCCTTCATCACCCTCACCTGGGTGAAAAGGAAAGGCAACAGATTACCAATAATGTGCGCCAGCGCCTGGCCCGGGAGGAGATGTTGACAGGAGAAAGCCGGCGGCGCAGCATCCTCCGCCACCTGGAAGATTTTTTGCAAAAGCAGGATCAAATAAATATAGAAGGTTTTATCCGCTTTCGGCTCCAGGATTATCAGCGGGAGTTGCTGAACTTAATTAACCAAAGCGCCGATGACCTGATGATTGAGAAGGAATATCAGGATTTCATCAACCTTCTCAGGTACTTCGTGGAAATTCAGCAGCCCCGGTTTCCGGAAATGCACCTCATGCGCATTGATGAGGGTACGCTCCTTTGCGACAATAAGTACAAAGTGCTGCACAAGGAAAGGGACCAGGACATTGAGGGCGCAGATGCCATTGTCAGCACTTTGGTCACCGCTGCCCCCAATTATGTCATCGTCCATATTAACAATTTCAGCGGCGATAACGAGCTGATCTCCACCATTCAGCATATTTTTGACGGCAGGGTGAAGCTGTGTTTTGGATGTAATTACTGCAGCCGGGAAAAATAATTGCTTATTGGCCGGCACCGGTGTAATATCTTAGTGAAGGGATGATGCACCGGTGTATTATTTTATTTTTTTTCCATTGCTGGGAGGCGCAATTGGCTGGGTGACAAATTACCTGGCGATTAAGTTCTTGTTTCGACCCCGCAATCCCTGGCGCATAGGATCTTTTACCATCCAGGGAGTTATTCCCCGTCGTAGGCATGAGTTGGCCGTGGCGGTGGGGGAAGTAGTGTCCAGGGAATTGCTGCCCCAGGATCAAATAGCAGCTGCCCTTAGCACTCCGGATATACGCAGGAATATGGCTGAACTGGCGGGGGAGACTGTTGCCAGGCGGGTGGCATCATTTCCGGTGCTCAGGCCTTTTCCCAGGGCCTTGCGGGCAGCAGTTGCCCAGCAAGTCGCTAAGGCTGTTAACCGGGAAGTCAGGAGCCTGTTGGCTGACGAAGGTCCGGAGATGGTCAATCGGGTATTGTCTTCCGTGGACATAGCTCAGCTGGTGGCAGATGAGCTGAATGCTATGGACTGGGACTATCTTGAAGCCATGGTCTATGCAGTGGCCGGGAAGGAATTGAAACTCATTGAGGTAATGGGTGGAGTATTAGGGGCATTGATTGGGCTGGTCCAGGCCGCCGTCGTATACTTTGTTTGACATCTTTTTTTCAATCGGGTATAATCCGAAATAATAGCTGTGACGGGGACAAGAGCTTTGTCGCATTTCGGTCAGAGAGGGAAACAAAGGCTGCGAGTTTCCTCCGAAAGGGTCAAGGCTTACCACCTCTGAGCTGCAGAAGCGAACTTCTGCCGGACTGGCGCCGTTATCGCCTTAATGAGGGGGAGGCTTGCCTCCAACTTGGGTGGAACCGCGGATTACATCATCCGTCCCATGGGGACAGGATGATTTTATTTTTTAGGAGGAATTGATATGGCAGTGGTTATTTTAAAAGACGGCAGCAGGCGGGAATACCCTCAACCGGTCACACCGCTGCAGGTTGCCTTAGACTTAAGCAAACGTTTGGCCAAAGAAACGGTTGTGGCGAAAGTCAACGGCGCTCTCTGGGATATCAACCGGGTAATGCCTGAAGAGGCTGAACTGGAACTTCTTGACTTTGAGGATCCCGAGGCCCGCGATGTTTACAGGCACAGCACCGCTCACCTGATGGCCCAGGCTGTTCGCGAACTGTATCCCCATGTCAAATTAGCCATAGGGCCGGCAATTGAAGATGGTTTTTATTACGACTTTGATTTGGGCGAACCCTTGACACCTGAAGATTTGGGAAAAATTCAGAAGCGGATGGAGGAACTCGTCAAGGAAGATTTGCCCATTGAGCGTATGGTTTTAAGCCGTGAAGAAGCCATTAAGCTGTTTGCTGACATGGGTGAGGATTACAAGGTTGAACTGATAAAAGAATTGCCTGCAGATGCAGAAATTAGCTGTTATCGGCAAGGAGATTTCCTGGATCTATGTGCTGGCCCTCACGTGGGCAGCACCGGCAGAATCAGGGCCTTTCAGCTGACCAGTGTTGCCGGCGCATATTGGCGGGGCGATGAGAACAATGTCATGCTCCAGCGGGTGTACGGAACTTCCTTTGCCAAGCAAAGTCAGCTGGAAGAACATTTGCGGTTGCTTGAGGAAGCCAGGAAGCGGGACCACCGCAAACTTGGCCGGGAGTTAGACCTGTTCTCCATTAATGAGGCCGGGCCAGGAATGCCCTTCTACCATCCCAAGGGCGTCATCATCTGGAACGAATTATTGAAACTGTGGCGGGAAGAGCATGCCAGGGACGGCTATATGGAAATCCGCACTCCGCAGATTCTCAACAGACGCCTGTGGGAGCAGTCGGGGCACTGGGACAATTATGCCGAAAACATGTATTTCACCGAAGTAGATGACACAACCTTTGCCTTGAAACCCATGAACTGCCCCGGGGCAATGCTTTGGTACCTGACCCAGCATCGTTCTTACCGGGAATTGCCTTTGCGCACAGCTGAACTGGGTCTGGTTCATCGCCATGAGCAGTCAGGGGTCCTCCACGGCCTCATGCGGGTCAGAGCCTTTACCCAGGACGACGCCCATATCTTCATGCTCCCCAGTCAAATTGAGCAGGAAATCAGCGGCGTCATCGACCTGGTGGATCGCCTGTACAAAGTCTTTGGCCTGGAATACCGCCTGGAGATCAGTACCCGGCCGGAGAAATCCATGGGTTCCGAAGAACAATGGGAGATTGCCACCCAGGCTCTCATTCGGGTTCTCGAAAACAAGGGGATAGATTACAAGCTCAATCCCGGGGATGGTGCTTTTTACGGTCCCAAAATAGATTTCCATGTCCGCGACTGCCTCAAACGCAGCTGGCAATGTGCCACTATTCAGCTGGACTTTCAGATGCCCGAGCGCTTTGACCTGACCTATATCGGGGAGGATGGCCAAAAACATCGCCCCGTTATGGTGCATCGGGTAGCTTACGGTGCCATCGACCGTTTCCTGGGAATTCTCATCGAGCATTTTGCCGGGGCATTCCCGGTATGGCTGTCACCGGTCCAGGTAAAAATACTGCCCATTGCCGACCGTCACCACCAATACTGCAAGGAATTAGCACAAAGATTGGAGGCTGCCGGAATAAGGGTTGAAGTGGACTTGCGCAATGAGAAGATTGGCTACAAAATTCGCCAGGCGCAAGGAGAGAAAGTGCCCTACATGCTGATAGCGGGAGACAAGGAAGTGGAGGCCGGCAAGGCTGCCCTCCGCACCCGCAGCGAAGGAGATGTGGGGCAGGTGGACATCGCCCAGTTCCAGCAACGGGTGCTGGAGGAGATAAGAACCCGGCAACTGAATTAAATAAAAACACCTGGTCCGGATTCGGTCCAGGTGTTTTTCATGTTACAGGCCAAGCTTCTTCTTCATGGCTGCCAATTCTTCCTCTACTGAGGCGTTGACATCAGCAGTCTTGTATTTTTCCTCAAGGGCCTGCGCCTCGTCCAATGGCTGAGAATCCAGCTCCGCCATAGCGTTGGCCTCATCCAGCATTCTGTCGGCTTTTTCCTCCATGCGCTGGAAGGCACCCTTGCTGCCTTCAATCTTGTCGGCAGACGCGCCCAGCTTGTTGATCCTTTCCTGGGTCTTGGCAACGGCAACTTTGGCCTTGATGGCCTGCCTGCGGTTATTAAGGGTGTTGATGTCTTTGACCAGTTTGTCGTGAAGCTGCCGCATCTTGATGGCGTTTTCGTGGGCTGCGGCATAAGCCGTTTCCAGGCTGGCACCCAAGACTTCATATTCTTGTTTCTTGGTCAGGAATACCCGGGCGTCATCCTCGTTACCTGCAAGCAATGCCTTCTTAGCCAGCTCTTCATACTTGGATATTTCCTTGCTGTTTTCTTCCACTAGTCTCTTGGTCCGGCTTTCCTCTGCCATTACGCCGGCAGTTTCACGCTTAACCGCCGCCAGATCCTCGGTCATCTTTCGCAGGTAATGGTCCACCATCTTCGCGGGGTCTTCTGCTTTATCCAGGAGAGCGTTGATGTTGGCAGAAATGATGTCTGAAAATCTCGAAAGAATTCCCATGTCTTTAACCTCCTATTGGTTTAATTTGGTTTATCAGGGTCATCTTCGTACTTTTTGGCCAACTCTTCGGCTTGGCTGTCGCCAAAGGTTTCCAGAGGAGTGCTGAGGATTCGCTCGGTGGCTTCGGCCTCTCGTTTTTTCTGTTCTGCGGCTTTGCGCCACCAGGTAAATCCAATGATGATTATAATGGCAATGCCAATTACAATTAGGGTGGGTATCCAGGGGGATTTTGGCACATGCATAATTCTTTTTCCGGCGTCATTAAAGGCCTTGCTGAAAAACTCCTCATTGGAAAGGTGGTCATAATAGTAGTACTTATCGATGTAATCCAGAAGAATGTCCATGGCTTCATCATCGAGTACGGCTTTTGCCTGGGTGCCGACTACGTACCAGGTGCTGTAATAGTCGCCCATCGGGGGTTCGAAGAAGATGACAAGCAGGTGTGCTTCATCTGAAAATAAATCGTCATAGAGGGCGAAGGCGAAATCATTTACTTCACTTTCACTGGGATAGGTCTCGCCGTTGATGTCGCCGGTGATATACAGGTAGGGCTGCACTCCGGTCTCCTTATAGAAATTGCGCATACCGGAAGTGAGGGCGGTTTTGTTTCGTATCCAGTAGAGGTTATCGGTGTAATAACCTGTCTCGACGACACTGCCTTTAGGCAGCGGCTCTCTCTTAATGGTCGACGGAGTAATGTGGCCGGAATCTGGCTGTCCCTGGCATCCTTGGAAAGAGGAAAAGACAAAGACCAGGATGATTATCACGGCGATGAGAATAATGAACTGAGGAGTTAAGCAACCACACCCGCCGCCGCCGAAGCTGGGGCGGTAAGAGGGGCGCCAGGCAGAGCCCACAGTGCTGGGTCTGTGAGGTGAGCGAAAGATGCCGCCTGTGCGGAAAGTGCTGCCGCTGCTTCTGCCTGCGGAAGAACCGCCGCCGAAAATGCTGCCGCCGCTGCGGCCGCTTGCACTGCTGCCTGAGGACCTGCTGCTTCTGCCAAAGCTGCCAAGACGGCTGCCGCCACGGCTAAACCCTCCGCCGCTTCTGCCGCCAAAACTTCTGCCGCCGCCACCGCCAAAACTTCTGCCGCCGCCACCGCCCCTCCTTCCCATAGTCCGAAAAACGCCCTCCTTAAAAAAATAAATTTATACTTTTATAATAACACGTCAACATTAAAAGGGGAATGAGGGTGCCCTTGACGGAAAACTTTGCACCGCCCCATGGCCTGGAAAGCTGAGAGCTTGACACCGTCGAGTGATTGCGAAGTATTGACTTTTTGCCTGAATGGGTGTAGTATGTATTACGGTTAAGTAGAGGCTACCTGGCTTCTCACCTCACATGACGCCTTTTTGGTTGTTACTGGGGTTAAAACAAAAACCTACTGGGTTGGTGTTTTATGGGCAGGTAGCTTCCTGCCCATTTATCATTAGGAGGTGTTATGTTATCAGTAAAGATTTATTGCTCAATGAAGCCATCCGCGCCAAAGAGGTTCGCCTGGTGAGTGAAGACGGCGAACAACTGGGGATTATGCCCCTGAGCAAGGCTCTCGAGATGGCTGGGGAGAGGAATTTGGACCTGGTCAATGTGGCCCCGCAGGCGAAACCGCCGGTATGCAAATTAATGGACTATGGCCGGTTCAAATATGAGCAGAGCAAACGGGAGAAAGAATCCCGGAAAAAGCAACATGTTATTACCGTAAAAGAAGTACAGCTCAGGCCTCAGACCGAGGAACATGACTACCAGGTAAAACTGCGCAATGCCATGAGATTTTTAGCTGATAAGAATAAGGTCAAAGTCAATATTCGTTTCCGCGGCAGGCAGGTAACCCACCCTGAGCAGGGGATGGCTGTTTGCGAGCGTTTTGCCGCCGACCTGGCAGATGTGGCAGTAGTTGAGAAACCTGGACGTTTAGAAGGCCGCAACATGATAATGATATTGTCGCCGAAACAAAGTTCATAGTATAGGAGGATTCCACGTGCCTAAAATTAAATCCCATCGCGGTGCAGCGAAACGCTTTCGGAAGACGGGTACTGGTAAATTTAAGCGCACTCATGCTTATACCAGTCATATTCTTACCAAGAAATCTGCCAAGCGCAAGCGCAATCTGCGGAAAAACACCCTTATCGCTTCGGTGGATCAGAAAAAAGTAGAGCGCATGCTGCCGTACTAAAAGATTTGATTAAGGAGGCTTTTTTAAGATGCCAAGGATAAAACCGGGAGTTCAAACCCGTCAACGCCATAAAAAAGTATTAAAACTTGCCAAGGGATATTTTGGCTCTAAGAGCCGCACTTTTCGCCGGGCTCAAGAGCAGATGCTCAAATCACAGGCTTACGCCTACCGTGACCGTCGCAACCGCAAGCGGGATTTTCGCAAACTCTGGATTGCCAGAATTAATGCTGCCGCTCGCAATAACGGCACTACCTACAGCCAGCTAATGCACTGCATCAAAGAATCTGGAATAAACATTAACCGCAAAATGTTAGCGGATATGGCGATTAACGATGCTCAGGGCTTTAGCCAGTTGGTAGAGCAAGTGTGCGAAAATAAATAGTAAGCGCCCAGGGCGCTTTTCTATTTATGCAGGATTATTATTGTACCACGGCAAATTATAAATACAGGCAAGTCCCGAGGCTATTGGGGGGATGGGAGGTTGGGAAAATGGCCGGAAAAAGAATTACTTCCCGCCAGCATCCGGAGGTCAAGGAACTCATTAAGCTGGGTCAGCGCAAGCAACGCTTGCGCCAGAGCCGCTTTCTGGCTGAAGGGTTGCGCTTGGTGGAGGATGGCCTGGCGGCAGGCTGGGTTCCAGAGAAGGTAATAATATCGCCGCCCCTGTTAAGTGAGCATGCCAGAAAAATAGTGTCCCGCTGGGACTACCCAAGGATGGACCTGGATCCTGAACTCATGGCCTTGGTTGGGGATACCGAGACTTCCCAGGGGGTAATAGCGGTATTTGCCCTTCCTTTCAATGAGCTGGATGCTATTCAAGGGGATCTGGTCCTGGTGTTGGACGGCATCCGGGATCCTGGCAATGCCGGCACCCTGCTGCGCAGCGGTTCCGCCGCTGGCATCAGCGGCATTATCGCTACCGTTGGCACAGTGGACCTCAGCTCCCCCAAGGTGGTGCGGGCAAGTATGGGCGGGATATTCCGGGTACCCTGGGTGATGAATGTCGAGCCGGAGCAGATAGTGAGCTGGGCGAGGGCTGGCCACTGGCAGCTGGTGACTATGGAGCCCCGGGGAGGAATTCCCTTTCATCGCTTTCCCTATGAGGGCAAACTTGCCTTGGTGGTGGGCAGCGAAGCAGAGGGCACAGGGGAGGCAATCGCTGCCGCCTGTTCCGCTGCAATCACTATTCCCATGCCTGGCAACCTGGAATCTTTAAACGCTGCCATGGCGGCAACCCTAGTGCTGTATCAGGCTTTAATATACAGAGGGCTTTGATGTACAAATTGTACAAATTTGAGGACCGTCCCCGATTTGTACGTTCGCGGATTTGTACCGTCCCCGTTGTTATTGCCCTGGGGTTTGTGTTATAATCAGGGAAAATCCCCGGGAGGTGCTGGTATGCTCCTTCTTGCTGGATTCTTCTGGCGGCTGTTTGAACTTACCGGATACATCTCGGCGTATATGATTTATAAAAAATTGTCTGTTGAAGAAAGATAATGCGGAAGACCATTACTGCATGAACCGCCGGCTACAGGGAAGAGCGCCTTGACTGAAAGCGCCTGCCGGTGAATGCAGGAATTCCCTTCCAAATCGTTGGGCTGAAGGTCTGCTGGTAGGCTCAAACGGCTGTCCACCGTTATCAGGACCAGAGTGCCCGCCTTTGGCGGGAAAAAGGGTGGTACCACGGAATACCTTTCGTCCCTGACGAGGGGTATTATTTTTTTGAAGGAGGATGTGAAATGAAAGAAAAGCTAACAGCTATACAGGCTCAAGCAGAGCAGGCTATTGCTGCTGCAGAAAGCCTGGCAGATCTGGAAGAAATCCGCCTGAGATTCCTGGGCAAAAAGGGGGAGCTTACTTCTCTGTTGCGGCAAATGGGAAGTCTGCCCCCTGAGGAGCGGCCTGTGGTGGGCAAGCTGGCCAATGAAGTGCGGGATGCTTTGGAAACTGCATTGGCCCGGGCCCATCAGGACCTGGCCCGGGAGGAGCAGGAGCGGAAGCTGGCCCGGGAAAAGGTGGATATATCCTTACCTGGCCGCAAGCCCCTGCGGGGAGCTGTTCACCCTCTGAACCATGTCCGCAGGCGCATCGAAGATATTTTTCTCGGCATGGGCTATACCATTGAAGAGGGCCCGGAAATTGAGTCCGATTACTATAACTTTGTCGCCCTCAACTTGCCCAGGCATCACCCCGCCCGGGATATGCAGGACACCTTCTACATAGATGAAGAAACTGTGCTGCGGACCCATACTTCTCCCGTCCAGGTGCGGACAATGGAAAAGATGTGCCCAGCGCCCCTGAAGATGATTTGCCCCGGCAAGGTATACCGCAAGGACGATGATGCTACCCATTCACCTATGTTTTTTCAGATTGAGGGACTGGTTATCGACAAGGGCATAACTTTGGCGGATTTGAAAGGTACATTGCTGCTGTTTGCCCGGGAAATGTTTGGCCCCCAGCAACAGATTCGCCTGCGGCCCAGCTATTTCCCCTTCACCGAGCCCAGCGCGGAAGTAGACATTCTCTGTACTGCCTGCAATGGCAAGGGTTGCAGAATGTGCGCTGATACTGGCTGGCTGGAGATTTTGGGGGCCGGGATGGTTCATCCCCGGGTGCTGGAGATGTCCGGGTACGACTCCAGCCAGGTTTCAGGCTTTGCCTTTGGCATGGGCATAGACCGGGTGGCAATGTTACTCTATGGAATCACTGACATCCGCTATTTATACCAGAATGACCTGCGCACCCTTAAACAGTTTCCGGGAGGTTTGGCGTAATGAAGTTCTCATATAACTGGCTGAAAGAAACACTCGGCTTTGAGCTTACTCCCCAGGAGCTGGCTGAAGGCTTGGCAGCTGTAGGCTTTCCTGTAGAGAGTATCACCCCCCTGGCCCCGGAAATAACCGGGGTTGTGGTGGCAGAACTCCTGGAAGTAAAGCCTCACCCCAATGCCGACCGCCTGTCTTTGACAAAAGTCAGCGACGGGTCAGAGGTATATTCTGTGGTCTGCGGGGCCCATAACATTGCCCCGGGGGACAAGGTACCCCTGGCCAGGATAGGAGCAGTTCTCCCCGACAACTTTAAAATCAAGAGGAGCAAAATCCGGGGAGTAGAGTCTGAGGGCATGCTCTGTTCTGCCGCAGAACTAAAGCTTCCCCTGGTACAGGACAGCGATGGCATTCTCCAGCTTCCCTTAACGGCTCAACCGGGCCTGGATATCAATGCCTATCTTGGCCTTGATGATGTCATCCTGGATATTGAGCTTACTGCCGACAGGGGGGACCTCCTCAGCCTGCGGGGACTGGCAGCAGAGATCAGCGCCTTCCTGGGCAAGCCCTTTTCCCTGGAGGCCCCTGAGGAAATCGAGGGGGGAAAGTGGGGTTTCCCAATTACTATTGATACTGAAGCTTGTTCCTTCTATACCGGTCGCCTCATTAAAGGCGTTAAAGTGGCACCTTCCCCTTTGTGGCTGCAGCTGCGGCTGCTGGCCTGCGGTATGCGGCCGGTAAACAATATTGTCGACATTGCAAATTATGTCATGCTGGAGTGGGGACATCCCCTGCATACCTTTGATGCCGACAAGCTCCCCGGGCAGGAAATAACCGTGCGCCAGGCGTTGCCGGCAGAAACCATGGTAACCCTCGACGATAAGGAGAGGCAATTGGATCCCGGTATGATGCTGATTACCTCCGGCGGCAGGCCGGTGACCATTGCCGGGGTCATGGGCAGCGAGGATAGCGAAGTGGATGCAAATACAACTAATGTCCTTGTGGAAGCAGCGGTTTTTGATGCCATTTCCGTAAGACGCACTGCTAAAGCGTTGGGCATCAGCTCTGAGGCGGGCAGCCGCTTTGAAAAGGGCGTCGACCCCGCGGTAACCAGGATTGCCTCGCTGCGGGCAACAAGCTTAATCTGCCAGTTGGCGGGGGGAGAAGCAGGAGAGCTCACCAGTGCAGGAGATGACAAGGCTTCGGTCCGCTCAATTGCTGTCCGGATGGAGGACATCAACGGCCTGTTGGGCACAAACATCACTGAAGAGCAGGCCATCGGCATATTAAATAATCTCGGCCTGCAGGTGGAAACCCATGGCGACAGCCTAAGGGTACAAGTGCCCAGCCGTCGCAGAGACCTGGAATTGTGGCAGGATATTGCCGAGGAAGTCGGCCGCCTGTATGGCTACGACAAAATACCTGCCTCTTTGCCCCAAGGGGCATTGACCCTGGGGGTGCGCAATGACAAGCAAAGTCTGGAATGGCAGGTGCGGCAGCTGCTTGCCGGCTACGGCCTGTATGAAGTTGTGCCCTATGCATTTATAAGTCCCGAGGCGGAGGAAAAGAGCCGGGCAGAACATGGGGTGGAAATATCCAATCCCCTGACCAGGGAGGCCTCAATAATGCGGGGCAGCATGTTGCCTTCTCTCCTGGAAACAGTTAACTACAATATTTCCCACGGTCTGGAGTCAGTGGCTGTCTTCGAGGTTGGCAATATCTACAAGGCTCAAGGGGGCGATCCCCTGCCCAGCCAGACGCTAAGGGTTGCAGGCGCTTTGGCAGGGAAAGAGCCCCGGCATTGGCAGCAGCCCGGCGCCGACTACGATTTCTTTGCCGTCAAAGGTGTTGTCCAGCAGCTGTTGGCCGACCTGGGCATTGAGGCACAGTTTTGCCGTGAGCCCCATTGCCAGCTGCATCCAGGCCGCTGCGCCGCAGTGTATGCCGGCGGAATTTGTTTGGGCCATTTCGGTCAGGTACACCCCGCCATCACTGCCAACTGGAAGCTGGATGCAGAAGTAATGGTCTTTGATTTGGATTTCCTTGCCTTGGTCCAACATTCCCGGCAAATTGGCGGCTTTGCACCGCCCTCCCGCTACCCCGCGGTTCGCCGTGACCTGGCGGTGGAGACCAATGTCGAGACAGAGGCAGGAACTTTACTGGCTGTTATCCGGGGGGCTGGAGGAGAGTTGCTGGAGGAGCTGGAATGCTTTGATGTCTACACCGGAGGCAATTTGGATCCCCAGGGTAAGAGCCTGGCCTTTTCGTTGGCCTTCAGGCACCCGCAGCGGACCTTAGAAGAAAAAGAGGTGCAAAAGCTGGTGGAGAAAATAATCTGTCGCCTGGAAGAGGCCGGGGCAAGATTGCGCAGCTGATGCTTGTGCTGCCACGTTTTTTCGGGTAGAATGAAATGAAAGAATTTTCAAATCCAGGGAGGGGGAAACATGGGGGAATATCATCGCGTTACTGTTGAGATTGGCGGTCATACCCTTGTGTTGAGGACCCAGAATGATCCCGAATACATCAACAAGCTTGCCCAGTATGTTGATGACAAGATTAAATCCCTTGCAGAGAAAAACCCTAAGCTCAGTATCAGCCAGCTGGCACTGGTGACGGCGATTAATTTAGCAGATGAAATCCACAGCGCCAAAGAAAAGGCGACACGGGGGGCTAAGAAACGATGAATATTTTAGATTTCCTGATCCTTGCTTTTTTGGCTTTTTGCATCATTCGCGGCTGGAAGCGGGGCTTTGTCAGCCAGGTACTTGACTTTGCCGGGGTGCTGGTGGCGTTTTTTATCGCTTCCAGGTACGGAGAAACTGTCGGCAGATGGCTTGCAGGCTTTTTAAACCTGGAGAAGTTTGCCACGAAGGCAGTCGTTGCCGAGGCTGAGGGTCAGGGGGCATCCAATCTGATTGTGGGCACTTTGAAGGGGGTAATTCCCGACGTGGTTGCCGCTTTGCAAAATCTTCTCGGGTATGTCATCCTGTTTTTCCTTACCCTCATTACAGTGAAGTTGTTGTCCTCTTTGTTTAAGTCTCTCAACGAAGTGCCTGTCCTCGGGAAATTGAACACCTGGGGAGGAATCCTCTTTGGCTTTCTCAAGGGAGCAGTTATAACTCTGGTAGTCATGTGGGTTCTCAGTCTGTTGCCCCTTCCCAAGGTCATGGAATTTATGGAAGCCTCGCTGTTGGCTCCAGTCCTGCTTAAAATTGCTCCGGGATTATTTGAATGGGTCTTTAATCCCCAGCGCTATGAAAGTGCAGTGGATGCAATCAACAAGATGCGCGAATCCCTGAAACCATAACAGCTGACAGCCCGCTTGTGCGGGCTGTTTCAATGGATTGCGGCTATAAGCAGTTTGTCTGCGGTCTTAATTTTGGCGGTCAACGCTGGTTATATAAAGTCTTGGCAGTGGGTTGCATCTGCGCCTGGGCAGGACAAATCCCCAGGGTAAAATATCTGCTGGAGGAAACTAAAATAATTAAGGGAAAAGGGGGATAATCAAAGGGAAATCCGGAAACACCATCTGGGTTTAGTAAAATACCATTATGCAAGCGCGTTTTGTTTCCCCGTTGTATTGTGGACACCTGAATAGTGCTTAATAAAGGTAGGGAATACGTTGAGCATTCAACAAACAATTATTACTATGACCGAAATGATGGCAGCCGCTGCTGTCACTGCCCCTAAGGCCCGAGGCGACAATGTAATAGGCTATCGAATTTTGCATGGAGAACAACTGCAGGAGTTTGGCCGCCAAATGATAGAATATGGAAAGGAAAGCCAGCGCAAAAATTATGACAGGGACGGGAATAACGTACTGAACTCAGATGCGCTGCTGATTATATTTTTGAACGGCGAACACCGTGCCAGCCTGAATTGTGGCGCTTGCGGATATGACACCTGCGCAGAATTTCATCTGCGCCAGGGGCCTGAATTTGACGGGCCTGTCTGTGCCATACGCAGTATTGACCTGGGCACTGCAGTTGGTTCGGCAGTAAAAATGGCCAGCATCCTGAACATAGATAACCGCGTCATGTATCGCGTGGGGCCAGTTGCTCGTAAGTACGGCTGGATTGACGGCCCCCTTGCCGTGGGGATTCCGGTATCAATCACTGCCAAGAACATCTTTTTTGACAGGGGATAAGGCCGGGGAAGGGCCTTAGCGTAAACGAAAAAGCATAAACATATTTTAAATACTTTTTCAATTAATCAGGCGGAACTAAAAGGCCATGGGATTACTGCCCCATGGCCTTTCTGCTTCAAGGCTGCATAAGACATTATTCTTTTATCAGGAGTTCTGCCGTAATGCTGTCAGTAATTAATATCTTACAGAATCCAAGTTTTGCCGCCCAATAGATTGCGTGCCGCTTATGTTTTCCCGCAGCTATTAAAATGGTGTTGGGTATTTCTTTAAGGCGTTGAATGTCCAGGGCAATCATATTATACCCGGGTTCAAACTGCCTGGAACTCCCGTCTTGGTAGAAGGATTGGATAAAGATTTCACCGCAGGCACTGAAATCATAATTGTATTCTTTGGCCACTTGGGGAGTAATCTCGTCTATATAAAAGTAGCTCTGCCTCAGAGCAGGACCAGTGCTGAAAATAGCGGCGTCCAGCTTAGCCCAATACTGTTCCAGTTCAGCCAGGACGACCTTTGCATACTCTGATAAAGGTGTTTCGTTGCTTTGCACTGCCGGCATATTTAAATAGAAACATTCTGCCTGAAATTTATCTCCAAAGCGGTTGACAATCGTTGATGTTTGCAGGTAGCGATTTTTGCGTCCTGAGTTGCCAAGCAGGGGAACGAAGGTCCTTTCCCAGTAGGCAGGCATTTCAGGGAGATGCTGCGGTATTCTGTAAAGGGTCCGCCCCCAGCCAATGCCAATAAAATTGCACCCCTCCAACAAGTCGGGCAAATAGCTGGCGCTGAAACTGGCCAGATCATCGATGAGCTGGTCCTCATCCAGATGATTATACGAAGGCATAATCAGTGCTTTTTCAAGGCCAAACATTTCCTCAATAGAGCGAGCAAGGGTAGTACTATATTGGTCGCTCGGAGGAGCAACTTTAATTTCAACGATTCCGAGTTTCCGCGCTTTGTCTAGGGATCGGGATATCTGAGTCCGTGAAGTATTTAATTGTTCGGCAATTTGCTGTTGAGACAGACCTTCTTGATAATACATCTTGGCAACACGATACAAAAAAGCGACATCTTTATTTTTTTCCATAAACATTCCAGACCTCCCCAACCAGTGTACAAGTTATGATACCAGGTTTTCAAGGGAATGTAAAAAAAAAACTGAACAAATGACCGAAATTTTTTTCAAAAACCCTTGACATCGCCGGGGCAATATGGGACAATTGTGCTGACATTTGACCGAAAAATGTTCAAGTAGGGAAAAGGTTAGCACATTTTTCCACTCGGGACACCTTTCCCTGCCAATCAGAAAGGGTGAGGAACATAAAAGCACTAGTGAAATACGAACTGGGAAAAGGAAAGCTGCGAGTGCAAGAAATGCCCGAACCAAAACCACTGTTTAATCAAGTTAAGATTAAAGTGAAGGCTGCAAGCATTTGTAGCTCTGATATGTCCTATTGGCTGTCTGAGAGCGTGTCTTACCGGCTAAACCCGCCCGTGATTCTTGGGCATGAAGGATCTGGGGTTGTGGTGGAAGTAGGGGAAGGGGTTCATCACGTCAAGCCTGGTGACCGGGTTATTGCCGAAACCACCATCGAAACCTGTCTGGAATGTGACGCTTGCATGAATGGGCAGTTTAACAACTGTACCCGCCGGAAAGGACTGGGATCATCTGCAAACGGCTTTTTTGCCGAATACGTCGTTGCCCTGGACAGGAGCGTTCATAAGATTCCCGATCACCTTAGCTTTGAAGCGGCGGCATTGTTAGAACCTATGACCTGTGCAATCCATGGCGTTATGGAGAAGGCCGATGTGCGCCCCTACCATACCGTTCTGGTATCAGGCCCCGGCCCGATAGGGCTGTTTGCTGCCCAGGCAGCAAAGATTTGCGGCGCCACAGTTATTTTGAGCGGGACGACCCGTGGTTTGCCAAGGCTTAAATTGGCTGAGAGCTTCGGAATTGATCATACCATTAATAGCAACACTGAAGATGTAACAGAAGTTGTCAATCAGATCACCAAGGGCAGGGGTGTAGATGTTGCCTTCGAGTGCTCTGGTGCTCAGTCAGCAATCTACGCCTGTATGGAATCCCTGAAGTTCGGCGGCACGTACGTTTGGCTTGGCGGGATGAGCAGTAATAATGGTGAGTTATGTATTGAATACAATAAATTATTTGGCGGCAAAGAACTAAAATTAATTGGTGCCCGCAGTACTACTCCGGCAGCATGGAACATGGCTTTGCGGCTGGTGGAACAGAAAAAAATGCATGTCCAGGAGTTAGTTACTCACACTTTACCTTTAGAAGAATGGGAAAAAGGCTTTGGCATGGTTATGAACAGGGAAGCCATTAAGGTAATCCTGAATCCTGAATTAACTATTGGTGAGAAAGGGGTACAGAAATGACAAAGGTTCAGCTGGCATCAGTAACACCATTTGCTCCTGAAAGTGTAGACAAGCTAAAAGACTATTGTGACATGCGTATTAAGGAACTGGCTGGTGACGCCAGTTTTGAGGAACAATTTTTAGAATTCTGTTCCGGGGCAGAAATTGTTGTCGTTGGAGAACAGACTGTAACAAGGGATATGCTCAAAAAGCTGCAGGATAGCGGCATGAAGCTCATGGGTTGTGCCAGGGGTACCCCAGTGAATGTCGACTGGAAGGCAATTAAGGAGTTTAACATTCCCTTGATCCATTCCCCCGGGCGCAGCAGACATGCGGTAGCTGAATTCACTATCGGCTTGATGATTGCTGTTACCAGGCACATGGTGGCTTTGTCAGGTGCAACAGAGCTTGGCAAAAAATACAGTCGGCCGCCTGTAGAAGACATCTATGCGTATAAAGAAAATATCGAGAGTGACGTTCCCGAGGGGTACGTACACCCTGCTTTCACTTATGGGGCGAAGTCCTTTGAGCTATACGGCCGTACTTTAGGCTTGCTTGGATTCGGCCCTATTGGTCGTGAGGTGTGTCGTCTGGCAATTGCCTTTAATATGGAAGTCCTCGTTTATGATCCCTATGTTTCAGAAGAAACAGTATCTGAGTTCGGCGGCAAGAAAGTTGAGCTGGATTATTTACTGCAGAATTCCCATATTATCAGCAACCATATGGCGGTTACTCCCGAGACCAGAGGCATGATTGATAAGACCTGGTATGCAAAAATGCGGAAAGGTGTCTACATTATCAATACTGGCCGCGCTGCAGTGTTCGATCAGAAAGACTTTATGGATGCGTTAGCAGACGGAACTGTTGCCGGGGCTGGCCTGGACGTATTTTGGCTTGAGCCTCTTCCGATAAATCATCCCTTATGGGAAATGGAAAATGTCGTTATTACTCCCCATATTGCCGGTGTGACAATGGATATGCGCACATGGCAAAGCCGCATAATCACCGAGGATATCCTTCGGTATTGCAAGGGTGAACCCCTAGAGAATGTGTGGACTAGGGTGGAGTAATAATATATCCGGAAGCCTTCGCGCTGCTAGTTTAAATGAAAGGGGGGACAAAGAATGTTCGAGTTCGACAGCGGGTTTTTAGCATTCGCCTTTATCTTGTTCGTGGCAACAGGCCTGCGTTTCTTTACCCTTAATGCTCAGATGAAGTCGATGCAAAAAACGATATCCGCTTGCAGGGAAAAATATCCTCATATTGGTCTGGGACAAGGGAAGAAGCGACTGTTGCGAGTTTGGCTGTTAGTGTGCGCCGACGACAATTTGCGCATCTCACACTGTGAAAGGCTGGCCGGATTGACTATGTTCGCCCGCTATAAACCATATACCGCTCTAAATAACTTAGATGTTGAATTCATTGCTGACGGCGGACAGTTACCCGCGGAAGTCGATACTCGTACAGCCTTGGCTGCTCAGGGAGCGTGCAAGCAAATTCTAAAGCGATTTAATAACGAGGAGGAATAACTGATGTTTGATGCAATTGCAGCTGGCGCAGGTTGGTTTATTGGCTTATTTGCAACAGGAGCCAGCACACTGTGGGCATTAATAAGTGGTGTCATTCCCTTGCTCTTGGTTTTTCTTACCTTTATGAATGCGCTGACCAGCATTATTGGACAAGAAAGAATGGAGAAACTCGGCAAGGTCCTCACCAAAAATGCAGTTCTCCGCTACGCTGTTATGCCTGTAATACTTGGCATCCTGACAACCACGGGTTCCTTGTTTATCTCTGCTAAATTTACTCCAGATCACTGTAAGCCAGCGTATGCAGATGCGTATTTAACTTTCTTACATCCCAGTGCCGGCCTGTTCCCTCACGTTCACGCTTCTGAAGTGTGGGTGTATATGGGACTGGCTACGGGAATTATGAATGCAGGGCTGAATGCCAATCAGTTTGCTGTTCGCGCTTTCTTGGTAGTTATCCCGATTATGCTCATCAGGGGTATTGTTACTGAACGCATCACTGTTATGTTGCTCAAGAGGGCCGAAAAGAAGAAGGCCATGGCTGAGCAAGCAGCACTGGCATAGAACAGAAAGAGTGGAGGGAAAAAGATGTTTGAGAAGATAAACGAGTTCATTTCGACTATCGGCGGCGGGATTGGATATTTTGTATCTGTTGTTCAGCAGGGTGCCTCGCAAGCACTGGAAATGACAGCGAAACGCTTTCTGCCCTTTCTGTGCTTCATCGCCCTTCTCATTGGGATAATTAACGGTTCTGGTCTTGGCTCCTGGCTGGGAAACGTTCTTGCACCTTTGGCTGGTTCTCTGCCTGGTTTGCTGTTATTGTCCTTTATCTGTACAATCCCGATTGTTTCTCCAGTTCTTGCACCAGGGGCAGTTATTGCAGCAATTGTCGGTGCTTTAATTGGTGAGCAAATCGCTACAGGCACTATCCCTGCCACATGGGCTTTGCCTGCACTCTTTGCAATGGACTCTCAGGTTGGGTGCGACACTTTACCTCTGTCTATTGGCATGCAGGATCCTTCAATTGAAGCCATGACAGCTGGTATCCCGGCGGTCCTCATTTCCCGCTGGATTACAGGGCCTATTGCTACTGTGATAGCATATTTTGCCAGCATCGGGATGTATTAAAACTGAGATATCTATTAACAGCAGCAAAAATTGAAGGGAGGGACCTTAGATGACAAAGTACAAGACCGTAAAGATTGAAAGACGTGGTGCTGGTTGGGGTGGTCCCATGTATATTACCCCTACTGCTGAAAAACCGTACATTGCCTGTTGCACTGGGATGGCAATTCACAAGGTAGCAAAAGAAATTGCCAAACTGACTGGCGGGGAGTTGCGCGACGCCTTCCGCAACCCGCCTCCCTTTGAGCAAATGGCATGTATGGTTACTGACTGTGGTGGCACTGCAAGATGTGAAATGTATCCGTCAAAAGATGTTCCCACCATCTGTGTCTTCCCGATTAGTCCTCCTGCAACTTCGAAATTGGGGGATAAGCTGAACGATCTACTGATTACTGGCATCAATAGCCCAAAATGTGTCACTCTTGTTGAAGACAATGAGTAACCCCCTCCAGGGTGCCGGGAATATCCGGCACCCTGGCAAATCGTATTTTGTTTCAAAGGTCTCACCTCTGAAAGCGGCAGGATGAGGCTGCAAACATGATTGATGAAATTATGGAGGGGAGCATGAGAATTCTATACGAGTCTACTATAACTTCAATCGGCTCAAGTGTTCAGGGCTTGCTGGACGAAAAAATATGCATATTTTTTGCGGAGAATGCCCCGGAAGAATTGAAAGAAATAAGCGTTTGCCATACCCACGAAAAACCGCCTTGGTATAATTTCCGCAGTCGGGATATTATCAGGATTGGCGATCAAGAACTGGAAATACTCGCAATCGGAAAAGTTGCAATGAAGACCTTTAAGGAACTGGGTCACTTCAGCATTAAGTTCAGGCAACGCGATGATATTGAAAATATGCTACCTGGTGATGTTTTGGTTGAGTTCAATGGCAACCTTTCTCTGCAAGAGGGCATGAAGATTCAAGTTGTTCGCATCTAGTTACTAAAGGAGGAAGGATATTGGCGAAACTAAACCAGCTGTTAAAAGAACGTCAACGACAGGGAAACCCCGTACGCAATGCAGTAATTGGTACTGGAATGATGGGCAGCGGCATCGTTGATGTAATGACACAGATGGAGGGAATGTCAGCATCTTTTGTGGCTGATATTGAAGTTGATCGGGCAAAACAGGCTTTGCTGAGAGCAGGTGTTGCCGAAAAGAATATCGTCGTCACAGATGACCCTGTCCAGGCGGATAAAGCTATAAAATCCGGATTGCACGTGGCTTCTACTAATGGTCTGTTGGCAGCAGATTTGGAGTCTATTGATGTAGTTACAGAATCCACAGGTATTCCTGAGGTTGGGGCAAATGTAGCCCTGAGGACTATTACTGCCGGTAAACACATCGTCATGATGAATGTGGAAACCGATGTCTGTATTGGGCCATTGCTCAAGCGAATGGCTGACAGCGCTAATGTTATTTACACCGGCGCATGCGGCGATGAGCCTGCCTGCACCATGGAGTTAATTGATTTTGCCCGCAGTCTCGGCCTGGAAGTAGTTGCCGCCGGGAAAGGCAAGAATACTCCCTGGCATCCAGATGCTAATCCTGAGACTGTATTCAACTACATGCCCAAGTTAAAGGGAAGGCCAGGGATCAATCCCCGCATGATCAGTGAATTTGTGGATGGTTCCAAGACGGCCATAGAGATGTCCGCCATCGCTAATGCGGCAGGACTTCTCCCGGAAGTCAGGGGCATGCATGGTCCTACTGCCACTCGTGATAATCTTCACAAGGTCTTCACCCATAAGGACAGGGGCGGCATATTAAGCGGCACCAACGTTATTGACTACTGCATTGGTGTTGCCCCAGGAGTATTCTGTGTGGTTACAGGGGATTATCCCACTGCCATCGATACCTTTGGCGGGATGTTTGGTGATGATCCTGTGTATGCCCTGTACAGGCCATACCATCTCACCTCATTAGAAACACCTCTAGCGGCAGCCAAGGCCGTACTGCTTGGCGAAGCAGCTATTGCCCCCCAGGATAAATTATTCTGCGAAGTAATATGCTGCACCAAAAAGGAACTTGTTCCCGGTGAGGTTATCGACGGAATTGGCGGCTTCTGTGTATACGGCAGCATGGATAAGGCTGATATTGCACGCAAAGAGGGCTTGCTTCCCTTGGCTTTAGCCCAAGGCAGCGTGGTAAAGAGAAAGGTAAAGAAGGGCGAATATCTGACTTACGATGATGTTGACCTTAATCCCGACTCGACAATAGTGCAATTGCGCAAGCTGCAAGACAAAATGATTTACGGCGGCTAAGTGGCTTTGCTTTTTACTGGGTCACCCAGAAATATAAAAAAATAAAACAGGAGGAAAGAAGATGCAACCTAAGATGATGAAAGCAGCTATGTACTATGGTATTGGTGACATTCGCATTGAAGAAATCCCCATGCCCGAATGTCCGGATGACGGCCTGATTATGAAGGTCCATTATGTTACCACTTGCGGCACCGATGTGAAAACCTATAAACGTGGACATGTTCTCCACAAGCCTGGTGAAAAGAGAGTCTTTGGCCATGAGGGCGCAGGGACAGTCTATCAGGTAGGGAAAAATGTTACCAAGTTTAAAGTTGGCGACCGCATTGTGGTTCATGACTCAGCTCCTTGTGGCAACTGCTACTGGTGCAAACGGGACCAGGCAAATGTGTGTGAAAATCTCCAGTTCTTTGGTGGAACCTGGACAGAGTACTTGGCAGTTCCGGCCCTGTTTGTCGAAAAGAGTACGTTCATCGTTCCCGAAGATGTGCCTCTGGAAGTTGCGCCTGCAGTTGAGCCTATGGCCAGCGCTACTTTCTGCGCCGACCTGGCTGGAGTGCGCTTAGGTGATTATGTGGTGGTCAATGGCGCCGGCCCCCTGGGCTTAGGTATCATTGCATGCATTTCCCGGTTGGGTGGACGCGTAATCAGCTGCGACAAGAGTGCCCAGCGCCTGGAGTTAGCCAAAAAAATGGGTGCAGAATGGACAATCCAGATTACCGATGGCATCGACCAGGTAAAAGCAGTTCGTGACCTCACTCCCAATGGGCGTGGTTGCGATGTTGCCATCGAAGCCGTTGGCCTTCCCGAAGTTTGGGAGCTGACCATTCCTATGGTTCGCAAGGGTGGAATTATCGTCTTGTTCGGCGGCTGCAAAGCCGGAACTAAAATCAGCATTGACACCGCTCTTCTCCACTACCACCACTTGACTATCAAAGGCATTTTCCACACTACCCCCCGCCACGTCGAAATGTCTTACGATTTGATTCGCAGGGGAGTCCTTTCCAGGGACGTTCTGATTACAGGCGAGTATACCCTGGACAACTGCGTCCAGGCACTAGAGGATCACTATAATCAGGTTGGCATTAAGAATCTGATCAAAATTGCCGAATAGCAGGTAGGACAATGAAATACAGAGAAATACGCGAACAGGTTATCGAGGCTTCATTAAAAGCTCAGAAGTTGGGGTTAATCCGCGGTACGTCAGGCAATATTTCTGTTCGCTGTGAGGACAGCGGGTTAATAGCCATTAGTCCAACCAGTATTCCCTATGAAGATTTAACTCCTGAGCTGGTTCCCCTGGTGGATCTGGATGGAAACGTCGTTGACGGCACCACAAAGCCTTCCTCCGAGTGTCCCATGCATACTGCAGTTATGAGGAACAGGAAAGATGTCAATGCTGTGGTTCATACCCACTCGAAGTTTTCTACCATCCTGTCAATTATTGGCCAGGAACTTCCTTTAATTACTATTCCCCTGCTGGGATATGCTCCTACCCCTGCGCCGATAGTTCCTTTTGAAATCCCCGGTTCAGCTGCCTTGGCTGAGGCAGTGGTAAAGGGCCTTGGCGAAAAGGGTTCGGCAGTGCTCATGGAAAACCATGGCATGTTGGCTGTCGGGTCGACAATTGATAAAGCGATGACCTGCACAGAGTATATCGAGGAAGGTGCAGAAATAACTTTTTACTGCCGCCTTGCAGGAAAGGTTAAGGGCATCGATCCACAGGTCTTGGCAGAGATGATAGCTATTTTGAAGAGCGGGCGTGCCCTGTAAAAAGCAGTTTGTTGATAATAGGAGAAGGCCCCAACTTGCTGGTGTAAGCTGGGGCCTGTTTTTGAAAAAGGATAACTACCACGGTTGGACCGGAGAGAAAGGCAGGGTATTATGAAGTTCACATTTTTCACCCCAACATGTAATTTTGGCGCAGGTGTTTCGCAACAGGCAGGAGAAATCCTTGCATCCTGGGGCTGTAAAAAGGCCATGTGTGTGTTTGACAGAGGCGTTAATGATGCCGGCATTGTCGCTCCCATCCTCAGGGCGATTTGTGATGCCGGATTAGAGGTAGTAGAATTTGGGGATGTAATCGCCGATCCAACGATAGAAGTTGTTGAAATGGCAGGAATTTGCGTCCAGAGGGAGAATGTTGACAGTATTGTCGCCATTGGGGGTGGCAGCTCAATAGATGCTGCCAAAGCTGCCAACGTATTCGCAACAAACCCGGGAGAGTTACGCGACTATTTTGGGCTGGGATTAGTCAAAAATGCCGGTTTACCCTTAATAGCCATTCCCACAACAGCTGGTACCGGCAGCGAGATGACATGTATTGCAGTTGTTACAGACGTGCAAAATAAGCGCAAGGTTGGCATGGCTGATCCGAAAATGGCACCGGCTTTGGCGCTGCTTGATCCGGTATTGTCACAGAGCTTGCCAAAGTCAGTCACTGCCGCAACAGGTATGGATGCTTTTGCCCATGCAGTTGAATCCATGACCCATGTAGCGGCAAACCCCATGGCAGACAGCCTGAATGTCGGCGCCATTAAATTAATTACGCAAAATCTGCAGACTTGTGTTGAAGATGGGCAGAATATTGAGGCCCGGTCTAACATGTTGCTGGCCGCCGCCATGGCGGGGATGGGCTTTGGCAATACCGGTTGCCATTTGGGCCACGGATTTGCCCATGCAATGGGTTCGCTCTGGCATTTGCCTCATGGTACTGCTTGTGCATTGGCATTGCCCTATGCCGTTCTCCACTGCGGGTACATTATTCCTGGGCAAATTAGAGCGATTGCAGAGGCAATGGGGCTTTCTCTGGCTGCAGATGCGACTCCCGGACAGATGACCAATGAAGTCAGTGAAGCTATTTTTGCTTTTAGCAGAGCCATGGGCATTCCTACACTGCGGGAATTGGGAATAGAGCAAAAAGATCTTCCCAGGATAGTTGAGGCTTCAATGGCCGAGCCAGTCGTGCAACTGTCGCCAGTTCCTCTCACTGAGGTGCAGTGTCGGACTTACTATGCCGATATGTTTAGCAGATAAAGGACTTATGTGCCACCCCTGGCAGGGAGGAAAATATGGCCAATTACGTATTTTTCCATCAATCCGACGATGGCTGGCAAAACCTCGCCGTCGATGAGTATTTTCTCCGCAATGTGGGGGAGGATGATATCATCCTTCATATCTATGTGAACGCGGATTGTGTCGTCATTGGCAAGCATCAAAATCCCTGGCGGGAATGTAATCTGGCCGCTATGGAAGCAGATGAGGTCAAATTGGTGCGGCGCATCTCAGGGGGGGGCGCAGTCTTTCATGATTTGGGCAATGTGAACTTTTCATTTATTGCCCACAAGAAAAAGTATCACGTGCCCAGACAAATGGATGTAATTATCCGCACAGTGCAAAATTTGGGAATTCCCGCTGAGTTCTCCGGCAGAAACGACATCCTGGTCCAGGGGAAAAAGTTTTCCGGCAATGCCTTCTGTGAGGTCAGGGAAGGCCGCCAGCATCATGGTACCTTGCTGGTAAATACAGACCTCTCCCGGCTTCTGAAGTACCTGAGCGTATCAGATAAAAAGATGCGCGCAAAAGGGGTGGCATCAGTCCAGGCCAGAGTGTGCAACCTCGCAGATTTTGCGCCCGGACTAAGCGTTGACAATGTTAAGCAGGCCCTTTGCGCTTCCTTTGCTGAAGAATACGGTGATTACCAGATCCTTGAACTCTCTGAGGGAGCGCATAAGGAAATTCAGGGATTGTACAGCAAGCATTCCTCCTGGCAATGGCGGTTGGGACGGACACCCAGGTTTGACCTGTTGCTGGAGGAGCGCTTTACCTGGGGTGAAGTGCAACTTCACCTGACTGTGAAAGAAGGAGTAATCACTGGAGCAAAAGTATACAGTGACTCTTTGGATGTGCATTTGCCGCCGTTGATTGCTCAAGCTGTTAAGGGGGCTACCTTGTCACCTCCGGAGCTAAGGAGCCGAGTTCGTTCTGCCGCCAGGGAATCGCCGGTTTTGCTGGAAGTGGCAGATTGGCTGGGCAGCCAATCCCTTTAGTTTTGCGAGTGAGTTTCAGCTGTTTCGGATATGTTACTTGTTAGTGGGAGGTTTACCAGTGATAAAAGGAATAGCAGCATCTGACGGTATAGTTATTGGGAACGCTTTTGTAGTAAGAGAAACCAAGCTTGAGTTGCCCAGATACAATATATCCCCCGAAAACAGGGATCTGGAAGTGGCCAGGCTTAAACAGGCTATGGAAAAGACTCAGACTCAGCTGGCTGGCATCCGGGAAAGCCTGGCTGCCAAGGCCGGAGAGAAAGAGGCCGCTATCTTTGATGCCCATCTCATGATCCTTGAAGACCCTATGCTCACTGAAGCAATTTCGGATAAGATTGTCCAGGGAAGCAACGCTGAGGCCGCTGTATACGACGCCTGCGAGGCTTATGCCTGCATGTTCGACGCTATGGAAGACGAATATATGCGGGGCAGGGCTGCAGATGTCCGGGATATCGGCAGGCGCTGGGTCAATAATCTCCTGGGAGTGGAGACCGAGACCCTGGCTGATATGCAGGAGGCTGCTGTGGTCTTTGCTCATGATTTGGCCCCTTCGGACACCGCTCAAATGGATAAAAACAAGGTCCTGGCCTTTGTCACCGAAATCGGGGGCAGAACCTCTCACAGCGCCATCATGGCCAGATCCCTGGAGATCCCCGCCGTAGTGGGAGCGGGGGAGTTAGGTGCTGTTGCTTCCGGGGATACCGTCATCGTAGATGGCTGTAGCGGCGAGGTGTTTGTCAATCCCTCGTCGGCGGTGCTGGCGGAATACCGGGAGAAAAAGGAGAAGTACGACCAGCGCAAAGCGCAACTTCAGGAACTCAAGGACTTGCCGGCCGCGGCCACCGATGGCACCACCTTTGAGCTGGCCGCCAACATCGGCACTCCTAAGGATGTGGAGGCAGCTTTGGCCTACGGCGCCGACGGTGTCGGCCTGTACCGCACTGAGTTTCTGTATATGGATCGTACAGACATGCCTTCAGAACAGGAACAGTATCTTGCCTATCGTACGGTTCTCGAGGCCTTTGGCGATGAGCCTGTGATTATCCGGACCCTGGACATCGGCGGCGACAAAGAGCTGACTTACCTGAAGATGGACAAGGAACTCAACCCCTTCCTGGGCAAGAGGGCCATCCGCCTTTGCTTGGCCAACCCGGAGATGTTTAGGATCCAGCTGCGGGCAATTCTCCGGGCCGGAGTGGCAGGCAATCCCTGGATTATGCTGCCCATGGTTGCAATCCCGGCTGAAGTGCGGCAGGCCAAGGAGCTGCTCAGGCAAGTGGAGGCCGAACTGGAAGCAGAAGGGGCAGAGTATACCCGGGATTATAAACTGGGGATCATGATTGAAATTCCCTCCGCAGCTGTTCAGGCCGATCATTTTGCTCAAGAAGTGGACTTCTTCAGCATTGGCACAAATGACCTGATTCAGTATACCTGCGCTGTCGACCGCATGAATCAGAATGTGTCCTATTTGTATGACCCCTTTAATCCAGCTGTACTGCGCCTCATTGCCCATGTAATCAGCTGCGGTCACAAATACGGAAAGTTCGTGGGCATGTGCGGCGAAATGGCTGGTGAGCCCCTGGCGGCTCCCCTGTTGATGGCTATGGGCCTGGATGAATTTAGCATGAGTGCCTCCAGCATTCCTAAAGTCAAGGCCGTTATCCGTTCACTGGACATCTCCCGCTGCAGGGAGCTGTGGGAGCGGGCCCAGAAGTGCACTGACGGCAAAGAAATCAGGATTCTTCTGGAAGCAGAACTAAAGGATATATTATAAGGGAAGAAGGAGGAAGAGCAATGGCAGAAAAGAAGGTTGTTATAAAAAATAAGACAGGCCTTCATGCCCGTCCTGCGGCTCTATTTGTGCAAAAGGCCGGCCAATTTTCCAGTGATGTAAGCATAACCCTGGGGGACAAAGAGGTTAACGCCAAGAGCATAATGGGGGTTATGTCCCTGGGAGCTGGCCCGGGGAGCGAAATCTTAATCAAGGCCGAGGGAGAAGATGCCCAGCAGGCAGTAGATACTTTAGCAGAAATTATTGCTTCTTTTTCAGATTGATAAACCAGCCCGTCAGCGGGCTTTTTCTTGTGATATAATTAGGCCATCAAAGGAGTGATGGCAATGCATCAGCGCAGTTTGCGCCTGCTGGAATTTGAGAAAATAATCGACATGCTCCGGGAAAGATGCGCAACTCCCATGGGGGAGGATTTGGCTGCGGAAATCATACCCGCAACAGATTACCGCCAGGTCCTCGACCTGCAAGGGCAAACCTGCCAGGCTGCAGATGTGCTGAGCAAAGAAAGTCCGCCTCTTTCCGGATTGGAAGATATCAGCGATGAGATTAGTCGTGCAGGCAAGGGGGCAATTTTAGATCCCCGCAGCCTGTTTAAGGTTGCTTCTTTTTTGGAAGGGTCGGCATCCCTGCAGCGATTTATGAAAAAACATGCGGCAGAGGACAGCTGGTTATATCTTACGGCTTACGGATTGGTGGACTTGCCGCAGTTGTTGAAGGATTTGCGCCAGGCGGTGGACTGGGACGGGAATGTGCTGGACAGTGCCAGCCCTGAGCTCAGATCTCTGCGCAGGAAAATCGAAACCGCTGAAGCCAAGTTGCGGGCCCGGCTGGACGCCATGATAAAATCCCCGGCCATGCAGAAGTACCTTCAGGAGCCCCTTGTCACGCAACGGGAGGGGCGCTTTTGCCTGCCGGTGAAATCGGAATGCCGGGGACAGGTGCCCGGTGTCGTTCACGACCAGTCTGCCAGCGGTGCCACGCTGTTTATTGAGCCCCTCGCTGTTGTCGAGACCAGCAACGAAATCACCGGCCTCCGGCGCCAGGAAGAGGACGAGATTAAGCGGATCCTTCGGGATCTCTCGGGCCGAATTGGCGCCCACCATGAGGATCTTGCCATGGCCCTGGATGCTGCCGGAGAAATAGATTTTGCCTTTGCCAAGGCTAAACTGGGTTTGGCTCTGGACGGGACGGCGCCGGAAATTCGCCGGGATGGCCGCCTGGTTCTCAAAAATGCCCGCCATCCCCTTCTTTCAGTCCTGGAAGTGGTTCCTGTGACCATTGTGCTGGGTGATGACTATTCAGTATTGGTGATTACCGGCCCTAACACCGGCGGCAAGACAGTAACCCTAAAGACGGCAGGCCTTTTTTGCCTCATGGCCCAATGCGGGATGTGGCTGCCGGTGTCTTCCGGGAGCTGTGTGCCGGTATTTACGAATATTTTCGCCGACATCGGCGATGAACAAAGTATTGAGCAATCTCTGAGTACTTTTTCCTCCCATATGACCAATATCGTTGAGATACTGGAGCTGGCCGACAGCAACTCCCTTGTGCTGCTGGACGAATTGGGAGCAGGAACGGATCCCGCCGAAGGGGCTGCCCTGGCCACAGCTATATTGGGCAAACTGAAGTCCGCTGGCATCTCGGTGGTGGCTACCACCCATTACAGTGAACTCAAGGCTTATGCCTCTACTGAGCCCGGCGTGCAAAACGCCAGTGTGGAATTCGATGTCGAGACATTGCGCCCCACCTATCGCCTCATTATCGGGTCCCCGGGGAAGAGCAATGCCTTCGAAATCGCCTTGCGCCTGGGGCTTAATCCTGACGTGGTTAATAACGCCCGACAACTGCTGAAGACAGACACCCGCCGCACCGAGGACCTCATTGCCTCCCTGGAGGAAAAGCGCATTGAGGCGGAAAAGGCCCTGGCCCAGGCTAAAGCAGAGCGGGACCAGGCGGAGAAATTGCGCCTCCTCAGCGAGCAGCGCCTGCAGAAACTGGAGGAACAGCAAGGGAAGATTTTGGAACAGGCCAGGCAAAAAAGCAATGAGCTGCTGAGGAGTGCCCGCTTTGAGGCTGAGGCCTTGCTGGCAGAGCTCCGCCAGGCTCAGTCCCGGGCAGGAGACTTAAGCGAGTTATCCAGGAAGGTCAGAGAGAAGCTGAAGCCCATACCAGGCTCAACCCCGCCCCCAGAGGGGACGCCGCCGCAACCATCTCAGCTCTCGCCCGGGCAACCGGTGCGAGTGCTGTCCTTGAATAAATCCGGGACTATTGTCTCCTTACTCTCTGAAGAAGAGGCCGTCGTCCAGGTTGGGATAATGAAGGTCAATGTCAAGCTGGCGGATTTGCGCCTGGCCGCAGAAGAGTCTGTTGAGGGCAAAGGGCGGAACATCGTCAGGACTTCGGCGGCGACGATTTCCCCGGAAATAGATCTCCGAGGGCAGATGGTGGAAGAAGCTTGTATAAATCTGGAGAAGTATCTGGACTCTGCAGTGCTGGCGGGATTGGCCCAGGTCACTGTTATTCACGGCAAGGGGACCGGGGCCTTGGGCCGTGGACTTCAGGAGTATCTCAAGACCCATCCCGCAGTCTCTGGATACAGGTATGGTGCTGCCGGCGAAGGCGGCAGCGGAGTGACTGTCGTAGATTTAAAATGATGCTAAGGCTGTCGCAATACTTGCGACAGCCATTATTGTTTCAGGCTACTCATTTTGGGTCAGCCGCCAATACAATGTTAAGGAGAAATAACTAGTCTTCAGCAGGTTTTAAATGCCTGCAAATATTGGCAGTGTGAGCCTGGGAGTACATACAGGAAAACTCGTCCTAATGGTAGAATTGATTACAATAGGGGGGTATTATTATGTGGAGCTACTCTTTAGGGCGAAAGATCTATGAGGATGAGACTGTTCAGATATACAAGGGCAATTCGATTCTGGATCAGAAGCCTGTTTTGGTAAAGATTCTCAAGAATCAAGGAATGAATGTATTTGGGATTGCGCGGCTTATCCACGAGTATGAGCTGACTCGGGAGTTGAAGCTCCCTGGGATTGTTCCGCCACTGGCCTTAGAGCATTCCGGAAATTTTGCCCTGATTATGGAAGGCGTTGATGCTGTGCCCCTGCAGGAGTGGGTGGAGAAGAAAGGCCGGCTGGAAATATATACTTTTCTCGAGCTGGCCAGCAAACTGACAAAAATCCTCTGCGGCCTGCACCAGAAGGGGATAATTCTCAGGACATTGACCTGGGACAAGATTCTCATCCATCCCGGGACGGAATCAGTGTACCTCTTTAATATTGGCGATGCTGTATCTGACACCGGGGCAAGTACCCAGCCACCTGTTCCCTCTGGGGTCTGGGGATATTTGTCTCCAGAGCAATGTGGGGGCATTGCAGCAGACCACAGGAGTGATCTGTATTCTCTGGGGGTCGTTTTGTACCAGTTGCTGACCGGACAGCTGCCCTTGCAGGCAGAAAGTCCTGACCAATGGATTTATGCCCAGATGACTCAGATTCCCAGCCCGCCTCGGGAGCTGAACCCCGATATGCCCCAGCTGATTTCAGATATAGTTATGAAGCTGCTGGCCAAGCCAGTGGAGGAGAGATATCAGAGTGCCTGGGGCTTGGAGGCGGATCTGGCAAGGTGCAGTCGGGACCTGGCTCAGTTGGGCAAAGCGGAGTTCTCCATCGGGGTAGCGGATAAGTATGCCTGCTTTCATTTGCCCCGGCGGCTATATGGGCGGGAGGATGAAATCGCCTTGTTGCGGGCAGCTTACGAAAAGGCGTTGGCGGGAGCCACGCAAACTGTTCTCATTGGCGGTTTCGCCGGGGTTGGCAAGACAGCTTTGGTTACCAAGGGCTTTTGTCCCTTGATTGGGAACGAGGCATTCTTCATTGCCGGCAAATGCGACCAGTTAAAGAGAAATATTCCCTATGCCCCCTTGGCAACGGCTGTGGGAAGCTTGCTGAAAATGTTGTTGACGAGGAGTCCTGATGAGCTGGAGAGCTGGCGAAAAAAAATAATCAAAGCCCTTGGGCGCAACGGAGCAGTAATCGCCGGGATTGTCCCGGAACTGGAAAGCGTCATCGGGCGGCAGCCACCTGGAGACGTATTGCAGCCCAAGGAGGCAGATAATCGTTTGTTTATGGTGTTCCGGGACTTTATCCGTGTCTTTGCCCGACCACTTCATCCCTTGGTGATCTTTGTGGATGACCTCCAGTGGGCTGATCCGGCAACCTTTAATCTGCTCCAGTACCTGGTGGGTGATGCCAGCCTCAGCAATTTGTTAGTCATCGGCGCATACAGGGATAATGAAATATCCCCAGACCATCCCTTGCAGAAATATGTTCCCTCGGTTCGCATCTCCCTGATGCCTTTAGGTCTGGAGCATACAGCCATGCTGGTAGAAGACGTGGTTGGCACCGACATCTCCTCGGCGGACCTGGCCCGCATTTTACATCATAAATCGGGAGGGAATCCATTCTTCCTGCACCAGCTCTTAAAGATGGTTTACCAACAAGGGAGCCTGTACTTCGATGCTGAGGCCGGAGCCTGGAAATGGGATCTCAGTGCCATCGGTGCTCTCAAACCCGGCGAGGATGTTCTGGAGCTTTTCCTGGATAAATTGGAATTGCTCCCTGGGGAGACCCGGGCAGTACTTGAGTGGGCAGCCTGTATCGGCAACACATTTACCCTGGAGTTATTAACTGCCGTCTGGGGGAGGGGAATTGAGGAAACAATTTCCTCGCTTATGCCGGCGGTTCTGGAGGGTCTGATCCTGGAGGAGAAGGGTACCGAAACGCAAGTATATGTCTTCCTGCATGACCGGGTGCAGCAGGCTGTCTACACTTCGCTTTCTGAGGCTGAGAAGAAGAGGAAGCATTTAGCCATTGGCCGTACCTTGCTGCACGGGGCAGGGGACATCCCGGGGGCAATTATTGCGGTTATGGACCATTACAACCGCTGTTTGGATATGGTTGACGGCGCAGATGAAAGAGGGCAACTGGCCCGGTATAACCTGCTGGCCGGGCGCAGGGCCAAGGCAACGGCGGCATTTGCTGCTGCCCTGGAGTACTTTCGTATGGGTCAATCCCTGCTCCCCCCCGCCGCCTGGGATACAGACTATCGGCTGACTCATGATCTATATCTGGAACTTGCTCAGGCACAACACCTGGTGGGTAATATGGAAGAGGCTGAGGAATTGTTTGCAACTGTTCTGGATCATACTCCTGATCTGCTGGAACGGGCGGATATATACGCCATCAAGGTGATATTATATGCTGGCGCGGGCAAATATGCAGAAGCAGTGCAGACAGGGATAAATGCCCTGGCAAAACTGGGCGTGAGGGTCCCGTTGCAGCCCTCCAGACTGGACTATGCCAGGGAGTTCTTACTTTCAAGATGGTATATGCTCAATAAGAAAATTGAAGATCTCAGGGATTTGCCCGAGCCAAGAAAACCTGTTTATGCTAAGGTTGCAGAGCTTTTTTCCCGTTTGTGCACGGTGACTTTGGCCTGGCATCCGGAATTGTACAGCTTTATTATCATCAAGGCGGGCAACCATTCCGTTCGGCACGGCAATACCGAAATGTGCTCAATGGGTTACTTGGGCTATGCTATCACAGCCGGGAGTGTACTGGGCAATTATGCTGCGGGGGAAAGATATGGCAGGATGTGCCTGGACCTGTTGTCAAGGTACCCCCACAGCTCCTACCAGTGCCTGATAAACTTTGTCTACGGTTGCTTCATCGTCCATTGGACAAATTATGCGGCTTTGGCCCTGGAGTATTTCGAGAGGGCTATTACTTACTCCATGGCGGCCGGGAATATCATGGTAATGGGCTATGCCCATTGCATGGTTCTGGAAGTCAACTACTTGCTTGGAAGACCCCTGTCGGAGGTCGCCTCCATTTTGGAGGAAAAGAAGGATGCAGCCAAGGGCCTCAAACACGATAACCTGGACATCAACATCGGTATTTACTCTTACCTCCTGGCGGCCCTCCGCGGGCAGATTACTGTGGTTGAGGCAATTGAAAAGATGCATCGGGATGAACACAGGGAGCTGGTGACAAAAGACAAATGCGCCTTGGCCACATTGTACATTTTGGAAACGCAACTATTATACTTGGTTGGCAGGTACAAGGAAGCATTGGCTGTTGCCCGCAAGGTCGAATCCTTGGAGGACGCCATAATGGGTTTTTTGAATAGTGCCGAATACAATCTCTACTATTCTTTAGCTATTGCCGAAGCCCTTCAGGACTGTCCAGCTTCGCTCAAAGGGCGTTATCAGAGGCAATTGCAGAAGAACTTAGCCCAGATGAAAAAATGGGCAAAGTCTTGCCCGGAGAATTTTCAGCACAAGTACCTGCTGCTGGCTGCAGAGACCGCCCGCTTGAAAAAGCGCAAGGTTAAGGCCATGGCTCTTTTCCAGCAGGCTGTAGATTCAGCCCGGCAATCTGGCTACATGCAAAATGAGGCCCTGGCAAACTTAGTGGCGGGAAAATTCTATGCCCGGCAGGGCCTGGGGCAATTGGCCAGAACTCACCTCCTGGATGCATGTCAAGGCTTTACCCGTTGGGGATCGCCGGTTATTGTCCAGCGGATCTATCAGCAGTACTCCCATATCCTGGGGGCAGATGTGGATTGGGGTTTGGCAGAGATTTTAAAGGAAATATTCGAGGGAAGCCAGTTTAGCGCCCTGGCCCCCCAAGACCCTGGTCCTGACTTTGTGAGTCAGGTGGTGGAGCATGTGGCCAGGGAAACTGATGGCAAAAAGAAGCTCATTAACCTGTTAAGCCTTGTAGCTAAAGGAATCAATGCTGACCGGGGATATATCCTGTTTTTGAGAGACGACGGTCTTAATATTGAGGCGGCTTTGGCCCCGGGCAGAAACGATGTTGTTTTGAAATCAGTGGCCTTGGATCAAGTGAAGGATATAGCCAGGGCAGTGGTGCGCTATGTTGCCCGGACTTTAGAAACCGTGGTGGTAAACAGCGACAGCCCCGCTGAGATATTCGCCAACGACCCGTATATTGCTGTATCCGGCCCCTGCTCAATTGCTGCTACTCCCCTAATAATTAAGGGGATTCCTGTGGGCGTGCTCTACCTGGAGAACAGCCAGATGGCCGGGGTTTTTTCGACTGGGCCCCAGGAGATCCTGAAAATGCTGACCACGCAGATCGCGTGTACTACCGCACTGCGGGGGTCTATGGCGACTGAGGGAAAAGTCCCAGCGGATGCAAGCCTTTACATGGCGGATCCCCTTACTTCCAGGGAGACGGAGGTCCTGAACCTCATAGCCCAGGGCATGTCCAATAAGGAGATCGCAGCTGAATTAGGAATAACTATCAACACAGTCAAAGGATATATCAAGATTATATATGACAAGCTGGGGGTGCACCGCCGAGTGCAGGCAGTGGATAAAGCCAGGGAGCTGAAAATAATATAAGTACCCCCCCAATCGGGGGGTTTTTCTATTGGCGGGATGTTGTAACCTGGATTGGAATTCCGTTGGGCTTATGGACAAGGATGCGGGATAAACTGTTGAAAAAAATCTCTTCCCGGCAGTGACAATTTTCTTGACATCTATTTTCGAAGTGGTAAACTGCAACTAGCAACAGGGCAGTGCTTATCATGAGCAGGGGGGTCTAATAATGAGAAAGTTAGTTTTAGCTGCTCTCGCTGTGCTTCTGCTTTTTCCATTGACTATCAGTGGCAGTGATGCCTACTTCTCTGATGCCACAAGCACTCCTGTAAATATTGCTGCCGACCCCGACAGTGCGTATTTCCTTCTGCTTATTTCTCCGGAAGGGGCCAGTGAATCTGACTATGCTTCTGTTGAAAGTACTGGCATCAACGAACTTTTTGAAAGTACAATTATATTATACAGGCCCGCAGCTCATGGACAGCCCCTTGCATTCAACCTGGGGACAATAACCAATAAAAGCAATTGGCCAATGGATGTTGAGGTGGTATTTGAGGGGAAATGGCCAAGCCAGGGTGCCAGCCAAAATACACCCAGGGCTTATACACTTAGCTTGGCCGGTAATGAGAGTACCCTGTTCAATATCACTTTTGACCGGAAAATTAATAATCGTACTCCCGATCAACCTAAAGGTGGAGGGGAGTATGGAGGTTCAATCTTGTTCACAGTTATATTTTACCCCCCGGGTGAACAAATTCAAAAGGAAATATCTTCGGACATCAGTGTCTTTCTCGTATGGCAGTAAACGAGTATTATTGCACGTGGTGTTGACTTGTAATCCGCTCAACCCTCTGACTGTGTCAGAGGGTTTTTTCCGCATAAGAGCCTGGAACTAATCCCGTACCCCCCTTTTGGGGGGTCCCCGCATCTGGAGATTGGTGTATATTTCTGTGGGGGCGCCTCGCCAATCTAATCAGAGAAGGGTGAAAAGGATGATCCGCGCCATTATTGTCATGGAAGAGGAGCAGATTCTGTCGGCTATTAAGGAAATGCTGAAGCAAACCGGCTTTATTTCTGTGGCAGGGGCATTCACTGACGGCGCAGTTGCCCTGGAGCAGGCAAGGGAATTACTGCCGCAGCTGGCCTTTATCGCTATTGAGCTGCCGGGGATGGATGGATTGGCTCTGGCAGAGAATTTGCGCCAGCAATTCCCGGATCTTCTGGTGGTTTTCATCACGGCCTATAGTGAGTATGCAGTACGAGCCTTCGACCTCAATGCTGTGGATTACTTGCTCAGGCCCGTTAACCCCAGGCGTTTTCAGGTGATGATTGAGCGCATTGCCAATATTGACCTTGGCCAGGGAATTAATGCTAAGGAAACCCTGGAGATTGAATGCTTCGGTGGCTTGGCGGTCAGGATAGGTGGCAAGCCGGTTAAGTGGGGGCGGGCCAAGGCTGAGGAATTGTTTTGCTACCTGCTGGTGAACCAAGGGAGCGGGGTGCACAAAGAGACTATTCTCGAGAACCTGTGGCCGGGATATGATCCTCACAGGGCGTTGCCCATACTGCACACCGCGGCAAGCAAGCTGCGCAACATCTTCGCGCCTCTGGAGGGGAATATAAGGCTTGAATACGCAGCCAGCAGATATTGTCTGACCATCGCTGAAAGCAAATGTGACTATTTCTTCGTAGAAGATGTCCTGAGCAAGTGTGCTGCAGCCGATGTCATTAATTATGGGGCGGTTGAAAAGGCAGCCCAGTTGATCAGCAGGGGATTCCTTAAAGACCGGGGTTATCTCTGGGCTATGGAAAAAGAAGAGGAAATGCGCGCCGGGTTGTGCGTTATTCTCCAAAGCCATGTGGAGAAGTGCCTTGCAAAAAGGAACATGGAGGGAATGGTCCAACCGCTAAAGCTGTTTTTGAACCTGGTGCCTTACGATGAGGAGGGGAATAATCTGCTTTTGGAGTACTATGCCAGGTTGAACAACGGGGCCGGGTTGATAGAGCACTACCGCTGGTTGGTTAAAGTGCTGCGGGAGGAATATGACATGGAACCGGCAATATCTACGCGGAAGTTGTACCAGGAACTGTATGAGGAAAAATACGGGTAAGGGAAAAAAGCTAAAGGAGCCGAAAGGCGTATTTTTTGTAAGGATTTTGTTAGAATTCGCTTGTAAAATAACAGTCATGGCCAAGCTGAATATAATTCAGCTGCCAAAAACACTCTGGGGGGAAATGTAAGGATGAAAAAGAATGTTGTCGTGAGTATGTTGATTATTGCTTTGGCAGCAGCGTTGCTTGGGGGAGCAACCTTCGCATGGTTTACCGACAGTAAACAAGTCTCGGCCACCTTTACTACAGGGACCATTATTCTGGGGGAGAATATCGCCAATCCACTTAGCATCTCCGATATGGCTCCCAACGAAACTACCGAAACCTGGGATATTACCATTGCAAATGAAGGGACCCTTGACCTGTACTATCGTCTGTGCTTTAGCGGCAATGGCGATTTGGCGGAAGTGTTGCATGTCATTATTGATGGCGAAGATAAGGGAACTTTACAGGAAATTATCACCGCTGGCCATATTTTTGATGAGGCTACCATGCGCATTAACGCTGGCGAGCCAAACCATACCTTAGCTATCGCCTTCCATCTGCCGGCGGAAACAGGCAATGAGTACCAAAACAGCACATTTGACGGTTATTTGACTGTAGAAGCTACCCAGGCCAAGAATCAGGAAGCAGGTTCTATTAAATGGGGCAATAATTAATCCCATGGATTATCTGTAATGGCATCGGCAAACAGGAATGCAATTAAACCTGTTCAAACAATAGCAAAGCTG
>Ga0208693_1000280_pt1 | contig 41958 bp, 32 predicted proteins | sample AD_UKC071_MetaG_FD_184438 | JGI IMG/M metagenome (GOLD analysis project Ga0208693, IMG submission 184438) | Active sludge microbial communities of municipal wastewater-treating anaerobic digesters from USA - AD_UKC071_MetaG (SPAdes) (version 2) | ecosystem: Engineered > Bioreactor > Anaerobic >... | reverse complement strand
CTTCATGAAACGCCGTTTCCTCAATCTCTGCAAAGCTTTTTTCGCCTTCTGTCATTAAACTTACTATTCTATTGATGAAATTCTCCGCAATCTCTGTTACAATGGTTTTCACAAGAGGTTGCCTCCTTCTAAGTGATTTTGAGTCCCTAACTCTATTTAATCACTTTTTGGCAATCTCTTGTATCTTTTTCTTTAAAAACCCCTACATTAATTTTACACCGAGCGCCGGGTGAGGATTTGCCGCGGTTTGCGGGATACTGCCAAAAACACAAGCCTATAACTGGCAACCATCGGGTATTGCGATTTAAAACGGGAGGGGCGCCGGCTCACACGGTTTAATTTATAAGGAATAATCAAGTATTTGTGTGATTTTCGCCTGATTTGTGAAAACTGCAGGATTATTTGCCTGACGCAATTATATAAACAGGAGGCGGGTAACACCGCCTCCTGTTTTGCTGTCCTGTTTCCGGGCAACGTCTTACTTTACCGAAGTCTTATGGGTCAGAAGCCACCTTGCGGCCAACAGCAGTCCTATTCCGGCGGCAAGGTCGGCAAAACAGCTGCCCACTCCAATGCTGATGCCGCTCAAAAGAGGCTGGCTGCTTCCGAGCGCCTCCATGTTTAACATCATCGAGCCCAGCATGGTCTCAGTGGCCCACACCACGCCCGTTTCGGTGAACTTTAATCCCAGCGGTATCAAAAGCATGGCGATTATCTCCAAAATCCCCACTGCCATATTGATTACAAAGAAGAAAACCACTGAAAAAAGGATGTTGTTATTGATAAAAGGCCGGGTGTTGGCGAGGGTGATTGCGAAATACACCTCTCCGATTACCGCAAAAAGCTGTACCGCGCTGGAAACCAGCGCGAATATTACCAGCGGAGTAAAGGTGCTGCCGAAAAGAAAATCCACAATCTCTTTTATCAAATCGAAATCATTAATAATCACCAGCGCTCCCGCCCATGCGGCGGCCATGGCGATGGTGCTGAAAATCGTCCATAAATATGCGGATATCAGTTTTGAGAGCACCAGCTTCCCTTTTCCGACCGGCAGGGTCTGGGTAAGGTAGCCCTCGTTCCCGAACAGCCCCTTATGATACCGCACCACGGTGAAGACAAAAGCCAGCAGCACAGCCGCCAGTCCCGCCAAAAACAGCAGGAAACACGCCGCCGCAACAATCTGAGGGATTTCTAAAAACCTCGCGACAAGCCCGATTAGGAAGAGCGCCGCAATCGCAATATAAGAAATCGGTACCATTCTCGCTCCGGCGCTAATATCGTATTTGAGCAGTTTTGCTAGCATTTGAATACCTCCCTGAAATACTGGTCGAGCGACATGCCGGTGCGCTCCCTTAAGGAATCGGCGCTTTCGGACACCAGCAGGTTGCCGTCCTTTATCATAATCACATCGTCAAACACCCTCTCCACGTCATGTATCAGATGGGTGGAAAGCATGACGGTGGAGTTCTCACTGTAGTTTTTGAGAATGACGTCCAGTATGATATCCCGCGCGGCGGGGTCAATCCCGCCCAAAGGCTCGTCAAGCAGGTACAGCTTTGCCGCTCTCGACATCACCAGAATAAGCTGCAGCTTTTCCTGCATGCCCTTTGACATTGATTTCAGCTTCATGCCCGGCTCAAGATTAAAGCGTTTCAGCAGTTCGAGGGCTTTCTGCCGGTCAAAATCCCGATAAAAGTCCGCAAACATCGAAATCGCGCCGGCGGCTTTTATCCCCCCGTCAAAATATGTGTTTTCGGGTAAAAAGGATGCCTCCGCCTTTGATTTTACCCCCGGCGGGCTGCCGTCCACCATCACCGTTCCCTGATAATCGGAGATAAGCCCGGCAATTATCTTGAACAGGGTGGTTTTTCCGCAGCCGTTTGGGCCGATCACCCCGACAATCCTGCCGCTGTCCACATTCAGTGAGACATTCTGCAGCACCGGGCCCTTGCCGTAGGACTTTGTCAGATTACGGATTTCAAGCAGCGTACTCATTCTTCTTCCTCCTTTTGCTCTGAACAGGTGCGGTTTTCAAGCTCCCGACCGACAAGCTCGGTTATTCTTTGTCCGGTAAACCCAAGCCCCGTCATCTGCTCTATGAAATCATCCAATATCTGCTCTGCAAGGCCGCGCCTCGCAGTGTCAATCAGTTCGGTATTCTCGGTTATAAAGCGTCCGGCGGTGCGCTCGCTGCGCAGCAGGCCCTCCCGCTCAAGCTCGGACAGGGCGCGCTGCATGGTGTTCGGGTTTACCCCGAACTTTAGCGCAAGCTCCCTGACCGCCGGCACCCTGTGCCCCGGCGGCCATTCGCCCGACGCGATTTTCCGGCGGATTAAATGCATTATCTGAAGGTATATCGGCACGCCGGAATCGAATTTGTCATTGATTAACACAGGCTTTCACTTCCCACGGCGATTATTGTATTAATACACTAATACAATAATACAGCGCCCTTTTGTTTTTGTCAATAGCTTTTTTGTATTTGCCGAGAATAAACCTCAATACTTTGTTAAAAAATTAACTATCTTCGCGGAATAACCCAAAAACGGGTTGCAGTCGGCCTCTAAAACGTGTATAGTATAAACAGTGCAGACAGGGGGATTTTATATGACAATCAATGACATTAAAAACCTGCTGAACGCGACCGTAGTCTCCGGGCACCAGCTGCTTGACACCGAGGTGCACAACGCTTGCGGAAGCGATATGATGAGCGACGTGCTGGCTTTCGTGAAGGACCAGTCGGTTCTGCTCACCGGCCTTGTGAATTCGCAGGTTGTCCGCACAGCCGAGATGATGGATATGGTTTGCATTATATTTGTCCGCGGGAAAGAGCCGAGCGAGGAGATAATCAACCTTGCGGCTGACCGCGGCATTGTGTTGATGAAGACCTCGCTTCGGATGTTCCCGGCCTGCGGCATTCTTTATCAAGCCGGGCTGCGGGGCTGATTTTGAACCAGTATCCACGAATGCGGGGGATTTGTTTTGAAACTGCATTATGAGGTCCCCGGTGATGATTTTACCCGCGCGGGGGATGCCTCCGGAGACGTCAAGCGCAGGCTGAAAAGGCTGGGGTTCCCGCCCGACGTGATACGCCGCGCCGCAATCGCCATCTACGAGGGCGAGATAAACATGGTAATCCACGCCGGCGGAGGAACCGCCGACATTGAGATAATGCCCGACAGAATTACTGCCGTGCTTTCGGATAACGGCCCCGGAATTCCGGACGTCGAAAAGGCCATGCAGGAAGGCTGGTCAACCGCGCCCGATAACATAAGGGCTCTGGGTTTTGGCGCCGGCATGGGGCTGCCAAACATAAGGAAATACTCGGACAGCCTTAATATTGACACGGCTGTCGGGAAGGGCACCACTCTGACAATCACCGTGCTGGCAAACCCGGCGCAGCAGTGATTTGCGGCGGGAGCCGCCAAAGCCATGGGGGTGAATTCCACGGAACGTTTTTATCATTCGGTTACACTTGACAAGGGGCTTTGTGTGGGCTGCACAAACTGTATCAAACGCTGCCCCACACAGGCAATCCGGGTGCGCGACGGAAAAGCCCAGATAATAACCGAAAGGTGTATCGACTGCGGCGAGTGTATCCGCGTATGCCCTCACCACGCCAAAAAAGCGGAGCACGACACCCTCGGTATGCTTGACAGGTTCAAATATAAAATCGCCCTGCCCGCGCCCTCGTTGTATGGGCAGTTCAACAGACTGGACGATATAGATTATGCGCTCACCGGTTTGAAGGCTCTCGGCTTTGACGATGTGTTTGAGGTTTCGCGCGCGGCTGAAATAATCTCGGACGCGACCCGCCAGCTTCTTGCGGACGGCAAGCTCAAAAAACCGGTAATCAGCTCGGCGTGCCCCGCGGTGGTACGGCTGATACGGGTCAGGTTCCCTGACCTTTGCGGGAATGTCCTGCCGCTGCTCTCGCCCATGGAGCTTGCGGCGACCCTCGCAAGGGAGCAGGCAATCAAAAACGGCGTTCCCGCCGGGGATATCGGCGTTTTTTTCATCTCGCCCTGCGCGGCCAAGGTTACCGATGTCCGGGTGCCTATAAGCATTGAGCGCTCCAACGTGGACGGGGTGCTGTCCATCAGCGACATCTACCCGAAATTGCTGGGCTGCATGAACAAAATCAGGGAGGCCGAGCCTATCTCCTGTTCCGGCATTATAGGGGTGGGCTGGTCCTCAATAGGCGGGGAGGCCGCCGGCCTTCTCAGCGAGAATTACCTTGCGGCCGACGGGATTGAGAATGTAATCAAGGTGTTGGAGGAACTGGAACACGAAAGCCTGCAGGAGCTTGACTTTATAGAGCTTAACGCCTGCGCCGGCGGCTGCGTGGGCGGGATTTTCGCCGCGGAGAACGGGTATGTCGCGCGCGCCCGCATAAAACGGCTGCGCAAATACCTGCCGGTATCCTGCAACCGGCTTGGGGATTCTGTCGGGATAAAGAGCCTGTTTTGGACAGAGCCGCTGGAATTCGCGCCGGTCATGACCCTCGCGGAGAAAGTGGAAGACGCGATGCGGATAATGGATGAAATCGAAAAAATCGCGGCAAAGCTGCCCAAACTCGACTGCGGCTCCTGCGGCGCCCCCACCTGCCGCGCGCTGGCCGAGGATATCGTCAGAGGGCTTGCACGCGAGACCGACTGCATATTCCTCATGCGCCGTGAAATCCAGCAAATCTCAAGCAAGCTGGAAAAGCTGAAGGGATTTATCCCCGACTACAGCGACACTTTAGACAGCGAACGGGGGAAACAGGAATGACGGTATCTGAGCTTGCTAAAAAACTCGGACTTGAAATAATCACAATGACCGACCCGGAACGCGAAATAACCGGCGGGTATGTATGTGATTTTCTGAGCTTCGTAATCGGCAGGGCAAACCCCGGCGATGTGTGGATTACGGTTGTGGGCAACATCAACACTGTCGCGGTTTCCCTGCTTGCCGGCGCCGCCTGCGTTATTCTCGCCGAAAACTCCCCGATTGACAGTCAGGCAGCGGAAAAAGCGAAAGCGGAAGGGGTTACGATACTGCGAAGCGGCAAAAGCTCGTTTGAGCTGACCTGCGAAATCGGCAGACTTATCGGGTGGCGGGAACAGACTGCTCCCAAACATCGGGGCTAAAAGGATTGAAAGGCAAAAGATAAAAAGTCAGAAAGGCAAAATATACCATGAGGGCTTATTATGACCTTCACATTCATTCATGCCTGTCCCCGTGCGGCGACAGCGAGATGTCCCCAATCAATATAGTCAATATGGCAAAACTCAAAAAGCTGGACATCATCGCGCTGACCGACCACAACTCCAGCAAGAACTGCCCGGCTTTTTTGAGCGCCGCAAAAAAAGCCGGGATACAGGCAATTCCGGGAATGGAGCTTTGCACAGCCGAAGAATGCCATGTAATCTGCCTTTTTCCGAACCTCCGCGCCGCTCTTGAGTTTGACGCCGTGGTTGAAGCCGCACTGCCCGACATTCAAAACAGGCCCGAAATTTTCGGCGAGCAGGTTATCGTCGGCGCGGATGACAGCGCAATCGGCGTTTTTCCGACCCTGCTGACCGCAGCCACCTCAATAGGGATTGACGAAATCAGCGGGATTGTGCGCAGCTTGGGCGGCATAGCCTTCCCCGCCCACATCGACCGCCCGTCCTACAGCGTGATTTCGGTGCTGGGAACTGTTCCCGACGCCAGGTTTTCGGCGTTCGAGGTTTCGGGCCGCGGCAGCGTCAGGACACTGCCCGCGAGCTACCCAATCCTAAAAGGCCGCCCGATCCTGTTGAATTCGGACGCCCACCGGCTTGAAGACATCAGCGAACCGGCCGGGTGGATTGAGCTTGATACCCTGTCGCCCGAAGGGGTGATTTCGGCCCTATTGGCCGGCTGTGCGTGGGGCGTTTAAGTGGTCGAAAGGATTGCGGGGGTACAATGCGGTTACACAAGTCAGAGAATGGAAACACTGCCGCAGGGTGGTGGTTTTAATAATCCGCCGCGTTTTGACCATGATAAATTCGAATTTGCTCTTTTATTCTAGCGCAAAACAATGTATAATATTGTCGTTTTGGGCTTAAAGCCAGAAAATGCCGCAAATCAATGAGAGGGGTGCTTTAATGCCGTCGTTTTTCGACTTTCTGTCTGACGTAATCGCAAATCCCACCCTGCTGATTACCGTGTTCCTCACCCTTGGCGTTATTTTCGTAAACGGGTGGACGGACGCGCCCAACGCGATTGCCACCTGTATTTCAACCCGCGCAATCCCGCCAAAACCGGCCATCGTGATGGCGGCAGTCTTTAACTTTTTTGGCGTGTTCGTAATGACAATGGTCAATAAGAGGGTTGCGCAGACCGTTTACAACATGGTGGACTTCGGCGGAAACCCGGATGACGCGCTGACCGCCCTTTGCGCCGCCCTTTTCGCCATCGTGGTCTGGGCGACCGCCGCATGGTATTTCGGTATACCGACAAGCGAAAGCCATGCGCTGATTGCCGGCCTTTCGGGCGCGGCGATAGCCCTGCAGGGCGGGCTGGGCGGTATAAACGGCAGCGAATGGATGAAGGTTTTATACGGGCTGGTGCTCTCTTCCGGTCTCGGCTTTTTTGCGGGTTGGGCGGTTGTAAAGCTGACCACCTTCCTGTGCTACGGCTTTGACAGGAGGAAAACCACAAAGTTTTTCAGCAGGGCGCAGGTGTTCGGCGGCGCGGCGATGGCATTTATGCACGGCGCGCAGGACGGTCAGAAGTTTATGAGCGTTTTCATGCTCGGCATGGCCCTGACCAAAGGACAGGCGAATGTAACCGAGTTTGACATCCCGACATGGCTTATGCTGCTGTGCTCCGCGGTCATGGGGATAGGTACCTCGGTCGGGGGGTACCGGATTATAAAGTCGGTCGGCATGGACATGGTCAAGCTGGAGTCATATCAGGGCTTTTCGGCCGACGTGGCCGCCGCGGGCTGTCTGCTTTTATCCTCCCTGACCGGAATACCCGTCAGCACAACCCATACCAAAACAACCGCGATAATGGGGGTGGGCGCCTCAAAACGCCTTTCGGCGGTCAACTGGGGCGTGGTCAAGGAAATGGTGCTCGCGTGGATACTGACCTTCCCCGGCTGCGGTCTGATAGGGTTTTTGATGGTTAAACTGTTCGTATGGTTATTCTAATCCACTGTGGAATGAAAGGATGATATGAATGGCACGCAGAAAGGAATTTGATTATTTCGGGATGTTCATCCGCGCCGCGGAATATTCGGCACAGGCGGCAGACATGCTGCACAAGGTCATGGAGGAATATGACCCCGATTCCCTGAAAGACAGGATGAAGGAAATGCACGCGGTGGAGCACGCCGCCGACATAGCGAAGCATGAGATGAACCGGGCGCTCGCGCGCGCGTTCATCACTCCGATTGAGCGTGAGGACATCATGCTATTGACACAGGAGCTGGACGACGTAACCGACCTGATAGAAGACGTGCTGCTGCGGCTTTATATGTTTAACGTCCTGTCGGTGCGCGAGGAGGCGCTGGACTTTTCAACGATGATATACCGGTGCTGCGAGGCTATGGAAGAGATGATGCGCGAGTTCCGCAACTTCCGCAAATCCGGCTTAATATCCGAAAAAATCGTGGAAATCAACCGGCTTGAGGAGGAGGCGGACGCGCTCTATACAAAAGCGGTACGCAGGCTGTATCTGAGCTCGAAGGACCCGGTCGAGCTGATGGTATGGAGCGAGATATTCGACCGAATGGAAAGGTGCTGCGACACCTGCGAGCATGTTGCAAATCTTGTGGAAAGCATTATAATGAAAAATACCTGATATTTTCCTGCGCCGCAGACGGCAAGACCCGCTGCGGCACAATACTGTTCTGGCTCTTTTTGACTTTTTTCGCGTTGGAGTATCCAAAAAGACCGGCTGGCGGATGATTAGCGTATGTCTGAAGCCTTTGCCGGCTTTCATAAACCTGTAAAAAGGTAAAAAGAGTGATTTGCTGTGGGAACTCTGAATAAAAGGAAAATACAACTGCTGCTGATAGATTTTCTACTGCTACTGCTCTCATGCCTTGCGGCATACTTTATCGCGATGCCGGCGGTCGGCGGGCTGGCTTTGCCGGACGCCCTCCCGATATTTGGGGTATTTACGGCCTGCTGCCTTGTCTTTATGATAATCTTCGGCACATATAAAACCATCTGGCGGTACGCGGCGGTGAAGGATATCTTATTTCTCGCCGGGGGGGTGTCGGCCGGCAGCCTTTGCAGCCTTTTAATCATTCTGGTTTTTGATTTCGGCGTGCCGGGGCTGCTTTTGTATTTGATGTTTTTGCTGTCAATCGGCTCTTTAGTCGGCGGCAGGCTGCTGTACCAGCTTTATTCAGCCTATTTTTACGAGCACCAGACCGGCGGGATGGTGCGGCGGGAGCGCACCATGATTGTCGGGGAAGTGATTTCAAGCCTCGGCCTGCTAATCGAGATGACAGCTTACGACTGCCGGCTGCTGCCGGTGTGCATAGTCAACAATGACCCTGAATATACAGGCAGAAAGGTTTTCGGCATAACGGTTTTCGGGCCGGTGGAGCGGGTGCCCGAACTGTGCGCCCGGTTCAGGATTGAGAATATTATCGTGGTGTCCTCGACATACGATTTGGACTTCCTCCAGAAAGTGCTGGATATATGCTCGAAAACAAAATGCAGCGTAAAAGTGCTCCCCCGCCTTTACGAAACAATAAAAAACAAGGATTTATACGGCAATGACGTAAAGATAAACGTTGAAAAGCTGATTGGGCGCAAGCCCATTGATTTTGAGAGCGAGGACGTAGACCGGTTTATCCGCGGCAAGGTGTGCATGGTTACCGGCGGCGGGGGCTCGATAGGCGCGGAACTCTGCCGGCAAATCGCAAAAAACCAGCCGGAACACCTTGTAATCGTGGACGTTTACGAAAACAACGCCTATGAAATTCAGCAGGAACTGATAGGCAAATACGGCAAATCCCTGCCGCTGACGGTGTATATCGCCTCGGTCAGGGACTTTCACAAGATGGAGCGCATTTTCAAAACCCACCGCCCCGATATAGTCTTTCACGCCGCGGCGTACAAGCACGTGACGCTTATGGAAAGCAATCCCGAAGAGGCGGTGGGCAGCAATATCCTCGGAACTTTTCAGGTGGCGAGCCTCGCCGATTTTTATCGAGTCGGCAAGTTTATCCTTGTCTCTACCGACAAGGCGGTCAACCCGACCAACGTGATGGGCGCGACCAAACGCTGCTGCGAGATGATTATGCAGTACATGACCGGTCAGTCCGATTCCACAGATTTCATCACCGTGCGCTTTGGAAACGTGCTTGGCTCGAACGGCTCGGTAATCCCGCTGTTCAAAAAGCAAATCGAAGCCGGCGGGCCGGTAACCATCACCCACCCCGATATAATCCGCTATTTCATGACCATTCCCGAAGCGGTCTCCCTGATTCTTCAGGCGGGCGCGATGGCGCACGGCGGCGAGATTCTGGTGCTGGACATGGGCGAGCCGGTGCGCATCGTTACCCTTGCAGAAAACCTGATTAAACAATACGGAAAACAGCCCTACACCGAAATCCCGATTGAGTTTATCGGCCTGCGCCCCGGCGAAAAGCTGTATGAGGAGTTGCTGACAAGCGAGGAGGGGCTGGTGTCCACCATGAACAACCGGATATTCATCGGCAATCAGGCGCCGGTGGACCCGGAAGAATTCATCCAGAAGCTCTACGCCCTGAAATCCGTACTCCATACGGGAGACCGCGAATTAATCATAAAGCGTCTGCAGGACATCGTACCGAACTTCACTCACAGGGAGAATGGCGAAAGCGCGCCGGAAGACGCGATTTAAGGCGAAGCAAAAACCGCTTCACCTTTTTTATCGGGCGCCGAGTATGTGCAGGTAGCGGTACTCCACTCCTTCCCAGCTGTCAAGCGGCCGGTAGTCGCTGTCAATGGTGTGGGTGGCGATAAGTATGTTGCCGGGGGCAGGCGGGCTGCCGACATCGACCACAAAAAGGCTGTGGCCAAACCGCGCGCCCCCGTCAAAGGAGAGCTGCACCACATCGCCGGGCAGTATTTCCACTGCCGACGCTTTGACGGCGTACGGCCCTTTTCCCCTGTTGGAAGTCAAAAACCTGTAAAGCTCCTCCACCCCCGTCCACGCTGGCGCTCTGTCGTTTAAGCTGCGGTAGTACCAGCCGGTAACCGGGGTGAAATTCATCGCGGCGCCCCCCGCGTGTATGCACTGTGATATGAAGTTGGTGCAGTCCCCGCCCATGCGCGAAAAATCGCCGTACAGCGGGTTGCGGCCGAACGCCCAGCGGTGAGCGCATTCCACCGCCTTAGCCCTCTGATATGGCATAAAGCCCCCTCCTTTGCGGGCTTTTTATTTTTGCTTTAAAACCAGTATTCTGTTTACCCGGTGCCTTTGATAGCGCGAGGTATAATACGCGAAAACCGAGAAATTGCATAACAGACCGGGTACCGCGCCGTCAATCCCCAGCGGCTTTCCCAACAGATAGTTCCAGACCGTGGTCCCCAAAAGCCCGGCGGCCAGCGCGTACCGAAAAGCCCTGCCGCTTGATTTTACTCCGAGCAGGGCTGCGGCAAGCGGCACCAGTATAAGCGGCGCCCAGAAGGAATACGCGAGGATTAAGATATTGAAAATTCCCGGCAGCGCAAGGGCGGCGGCCACTGCGGCGGCGCCGGTAATAAGGTTTACCGCCCGCAGCCACAAAAGCTCGGATTTTTCGCTCAAATTCGGGCGCAGCGTCTTTATTGTGTCGCACACAAGCCCGACAGCGGCGCCGTTTAAAAACCCGTCGGCCGCCGACAGGATAACCGAGACCATCGAGGCCATCACCAGCCCGCGCGCCCCTACCGGCAGGATAGCCTTAACAAGCGAGGGCATCGCGGCTGCGCTGTTCGAGGTTATCTTCAGGGCGTAAGCGGACAGGCCGATCAACCCAGTGATTATAAAAAACGGGATTGAAAAAATCCCGCTCAACACCGTCGCCTTTGCGGTGCTTTCGGGGCTTTTGCCGATTAACAGCCGCTGGGTGTACGGAGGCGCGAGTGCCTCGCCGAACATCATTGTCAGAAACAGCGAAACAAACCCGAAAAAGGTAGTCCCGTTAAACGGGTTTAAATGCCCGCTCGGCAGCGACCTTATCACCTCGCCCACCCCGCCGGCTTTTGCGAGAGCCGCCAGCAGCAAAACCGGCATCCCGACAGCCAGCATCACGAACTGCACCATATCGGCCATGATTACCGATTTAAGCCCGCCGGTCGTGGAGTAGAGCAGCACAATCCCGCAGCCGGCCAGAATTCCTAGCCGGTGGGGAACTCCAAGTAACACGTTGAACACCATCCCAATCGCGCCCATCTGCGCGCCCACCACCCCGGCGCAGCAGATAAACGAAAAAACGCCGGTGAGCGCCCTCGCCGCCCGCCCGTAGCTTGCGCCGATTATTCCGCCGACCGTCGCCGAGCCCCTGAACCTGCGCACCCCGGGCACCAGAAATCTGCCGATAAGAATGGTGGAAATGCTGAACCCGAACAGGGCAAGCGTCATTTTTATCCCCTCGGAAAAAGCCTCGGCCGCGTTTCCGGCCGAGTACCCGCCCCCGATATATGACGCGGAGAGGGACGCGAAAATGGTGAAAGTCCCGTACCCACCACCCAGCGCGGTAAAGCCCCTGACGTCTTTTACCCTCCCGCGCACCCCAATCCCTATCAACACGGCAAGGTACAAAATCACCAGACCCGTATCAAACCACATTCCCGCGCCCCCTCCTCATCTATTCTTATGGCGGCGCCAGAACAAATATGCCGCAGCTTTTTAAAGCCGCGGCATATTTAAAAGGCAGAAATCCGGTTTTATATTATCTAATGTCTAAAATCTAACTTAATATAGCTTATCGCGCTTGTCAATTACCCGTTTTGCCTTGCCTTCCGAGCGCGGCAGGGTGCCGGGCTCGACCAGCCGGACGCGGGCGCTGACCCCGAGAGCGCTGTAAAGCGCGTTCTCAATCCGTTTTTCGGTGGTCTCGATATCCCTGACCGTATCCGAGAACAGCTCGGCGTTCATCTCAACCTGAACTTCCATAATATCGAGGTTATTGACCCTGTCAATCAGAATCAGATAGTTGGGGTCCATGCCCAGCTCAAGCAGCACATGCTCGACCTGCGAGGGGAAGACGTTTACCCCGCGGATAATCAGCATGTCGTCGGTGCGGCCGTGCGGTTTGGTCATTCTCACCAGGGTGCGGCCGCAGCGGCACTCCTCCCTGATAAGCGCGCAGATGTCGCGGGTGCGGTACCTGATTAGTGGCAGTGCCTCCTTCCCTATACAGGTGAACACCAGCTCGCCGTATTCCCCGTCGGGCAGCGACCGGCCGGTATTCGGGTCTATTACTTCAGGGTAGAAATAATCCTCGCAGATATGCAGACCGTTCTGGCACTCGCATTCGTACGAAACGCCCGGGCCGGTGATTTCCGAAAGCCCGTATATGTCATACGCCTTGATGTCCAGCAGCCTTTCAATCTCTTTACGCATGTTGTCGGTCCACGGCTCGGCACCGAATATCCCGGCGCGCACCTTCAGGGTTTTGGGGTCAATCCCCATGTCCCGGATGGTTTCCCCGATATACATCGCGTAAGAAGGGGTGCAACACAGAATGTCCGAGCCGAAATCCTGCAAAATCTGCACCTGCCGCTTGGTGTTTCCCGAAGATACCGGAATAGCGGTGGCTCCGAGCTTTTCGGCGCCGTAGTGCAGACCGAGCCCGCCGGTAAACAGCCCGTATCCGTATGAAATATGTATAAAATCGTCCTTTGTCCCGCCGGCGGCGACTATTGACCTTGCGGTGCACTGCGACCAGATATCGATATCGTTCGCGGTATAGCCGACCACCGTCTGCTTTCCGGTAGTGCCGGAGGACGCGTGGATACGCACCACTTCGCCGGGCTCTACCGCGAAAAGCCCGTAGGGGTAGTTGTCCCTGAGGTCGTCCTTGACCGTAAACGGCAGTTTAGGAATATCGTCAATCGAGCGGATATCCGCGGGCGAAATCCCCGCCTCGTCCAGCTTTTTCTTGTAAAACGGGACCCGGTTATACGCGATATCCACCATCTTTATCAGCTGCGCGGACTGGATTGCGTGAAGGTAGTTGCGGGACGCGCATTCAATTTCTTTCTGATAATACGGCATAGTCTCACTTCCCTTGCTGATTGTTCATGGCAGCGTAACCCAGCTCAAAAGCCTTTTCGTTTATATTCACCGTTTTAGGCGGCACGCTGCTGCGGACCACCTGTTCCCACATCTCCTTGTCAAAACCGAGGAAATGCGCCGCCACGCCGAGCAGCACCACGTTGGTTGATTTCGCCGAACCGGCCTGCTCGGCCAGTTTCAGCGCGTCCACGGCGATGACTTTGACGCCCTTTGCCCTGATTTCTTCAAGTATGTTTTCGGGGTAATCGGTTTTCCCCATAATCACGGGCATCGGGTCAATTTTCTGGGTGCTTGCAATCAAAACCCCGCCGGGTTTGAGATAGGGCAGCCAGCGCGCGGCCTCAAGCTGCTCGAAAGCGATTATCATATCGGCCTCGCCCCTGTCAATCAGCGGGGAGTATACCTTGTCGCCGTACCGCACATAGGTTACGACCGACCCGCCGCGCTGGGACATGCCGTGCACCTCGCTGACTTTGACGTCATAACTCTTTTCGATAAACGCGCTGCCCATCATCTTTGAGGCAAGCAGGGTGCCCTGTCCGCCGACTCCGGCAATGATGATGTTTTTCACAGGCATAATCATTCATCCTCCTCAAAACCGATTGCGCCGAACGGACAGAGCCTGGCGCAGATTTCGCACCCGACGCAAAGGTTTTTATCAATCGACGCAGAGCCCCTGCCCCTGTTCGCTTCCCCGCTCACCGAAATCGCGGGGCAGCCCGCCTTAAGGCAGCTTTTGCAGCCGGTGCATTTTTCGGTGTCCACGACCATCGCGGGCTTGTGCCTGACCGTCTTCAGCAAAGCGCACGGGCGGCGGGCGATAATCAGGGACGGCTCCTCGGACGCAAGCTCGGTTTCCACCGCCTTGCGGGTAGCCTCCAAATCAAACGGGTCAACCACCGCGACCCGGTTAATCCCGACGGCGCGCGCAAGCGCCTCAAGGTCAACCGCCGCGGTCGGGTCCCCCTTGATGGTAAGCCCGTTGGCGGGGTTGTTCTGGTGGCCGGTCATTCCGGTAATCGAGTTGTCCAGCACAATCACCGTTGAAATGCCCTTGTTATAGGCGATATTGATAAGCCCTGTTATCCCCGAATGGATAAAGGTCGAATCCCCGATAACCGCCACCGATTTTTTTGCCTGCTCCCTGCCGCGCGCGGTGTTAAACCCGTGCAGCCCGCTCACCGACGCGCCCATGCACACGCAGGTATCCATCATCGAAAGCGGCTCCTGCGCGCCGAGTGTGTAGCAGCCGATATCCCCGCTGACGTACAGCTTTAAGCCCCGCAGGGCGACAAACAGCCCGCGGTGGGGGCAGCCGGTGCAGAGCACCGGCGGGCGGGGCGGGATTGTCCTGCCGAATTCCACTTCCGGCAGCCTTTCGCCGAGGATTGCTTCCCTGACGACAGACTGCGAAAACTCCCCGCACAACGAGAATATTTCCTTTCCGATTACCTTTATCCCATGCTTTCTACAGTGGGTCTCGATGATGTCGTCAAGCTCCTCGACCACGTATACCTTGTCAACGCTGCGGGCAAATTCCTTCAGCGAATCGACGGGCAGCGGGTTTACCATTCCCAGTTTGAAATAGCTTGCCCGCTCGCCCAGCGCCTCCCGCGCGTACTGGTATGTAGTGCCCGCGCAGATGATGCCGATACTTTTATCATTGTACTCAACCCTGTTTATGCCGGACGTCTCGGCCCACTGCCTTATCGCCTCGGTGCGTTTTTCAACCACCGCGTGGCGGCCGCGTGCCATCGCCGGCATCATCACGTTCTTCATGATGTCTTTTTTGTATTCCTTAAGGGCATAATCCGCGCGCGGCGAAAGCTCGACAAGGGAGCGCCCGTGTGAAATCCTGGTCGATAACCTCAATAAAAACGGGACGTCGAATTTTTCGGACAGCTCAAACGCCAGCCTGGTGTATTCGAGGCACTCGGCCGAATCGCTCGGCTCCAGCATCGGGGTTTTTGAGGCAATCGCGTGATGGCGGGAATCCTGCTCGTTCTGTGACGAGTGCATACCGGGGTCGTCGGCCACCGCGCACACCATCCCGCCGTTCACTCCTATATAGGAGGCGGTATACAGCGGGTCGGCGGCGACATTCAGCCCGACATGCTTCATCCCGCAGAAACTGCGCGCCCCGCCGGTCGCGGCGCCAAACGCGACCTCGAAAGCCACCTTCTCGTTCGGCGCCCACTCGCAGTATATTTCGTCATACTTTGCCGCGTATTCGGTAATCTCGGTGCTTGGTGTGCCGGGGTAGGAGGAGACCACCGTAACCCCCGCCTCAAACAGCCCTCTGGCAACAGCCTCGTTGCCCAGCATCAGGGACTTCATCAATGGACCTTCTTTCTGTGTCTTATTGCTTTATTCATTCTATCATATTGCCGATATATATAACAGATGGAAATTTTTTCACTTTCTGAGGTCCACAACCCGCTGCGCCTTTCCGGTAAACCGTTCGATTGACTTCGGCTCCACAAGGCTGACCTCAATCTCTATCCCCAGAATTGTCTTAATCCGGTCGTGAATCCGCCGCTGCAAAGCCTCAAGCTCGGCGTACCGCTCCAGCAGCGAGCCGTCAATCAGCTCGACGCGCACCTCCAGAGTATCTATGTAGTTTTTGCGGCGCACAACAAGCTGGTAGTGCGGGCTGATTTCATTAATCCCGATTAGCGCGCTTTCCACCTGCGACGGGAATACGTTGACCCCGCGGATAATCAGCATGTCGTCGCTGCGCCCGATAATCTTGTGCATCCGCGCGGTGGTGCGCCCGCACCGGCAAGGCTCGTAATCAAGTTTGGTGATGTCCTTTGTGCGGTACCGAAGCATCGGGATACCCCGTTTGGTAAGCGCGGTTACCACAAGCTCGCCGGTCTCGCCGCGGTCTGTAACCTCAAGGGTGTCGGGGTCAATCACTTCGCACAGGAAATGGTCCTCGTTTATATGCATACCGCACCTTTCGACGCATTCGCCCGACAGGCCGGGGCCGTTGAGCTCCGACATGCCGTAATTGTCGGTAACAAAAAACCCGTTGCCCCAGCGCTGCTCAATCTGCTCCCGCATTTCGGGGGTGCACCCCTCGCTGCCGAGCAGGCCGAGCTTTAATTTATACATATCCATCGGGTATTCGCCGGACATTTCCCTTGCGGTCTCGGCAAGGTACATGCAGTACGACGGGGTGGCCACAATGGTGTTGGTGCCGAAATCACGCATGAACTTAAGCTGTTTTTGGGTATTGCCCGACGACGTCGGCACAACCGCCGCGCCGATTTTCTCAAGCCCGTAGTGCAGTCCGAGCGCGCCGGTAAACATCCCGTATCCAAAGCAAATCTGGACAATCGAGTTCTCGCTCGCGCCCGCGGCCACCACAATCCGCGCCACCTGTTCGCTCCAGTTCTCCATGTCCTCGCGGGTGTAGCCCACGACGGTCGGGTTGCCGGTCGTGCCCGACGACGCGTGAATACGCACGATGTCCTTAATCGGTACGCTGAACATCCCGAACGGGTAGTTATCTCTAAGGTCGTCCTTTGTGGTATATGGTATGTACTGTACATCGGACAGGGTCTTGATTTTATCGGCGGTAACCCCTGCCTCGGAAAGCCGCCTGTGGTAGAACTCGACGTTGCGGTAACAGTAATCCACCAGCGCCCGCAGCCGCTCAAGCTGCAATTCCTCAAGCCTGCGCCGCGGCATACATTCCATCTCGCGGTTCCAGATACGGTTTTTTATAATCATTTCGATATTACGACCTTTCCAAACTGGAATTATTTTATCTCAGGTTCGCGCTTTTGCGCTTTAAACCGGATTTTCTTATCCATTTTACTCGCTTTTGTCCCGGTTGTAAAGGGATTAATACCCGCGGCCGGTGTCAAGTGCGTCAGGTTTTTTAGAAAACGTCTTACCTTTATAATTAAAACGCCCCGCGACCGGCAAAAAAGATTCCCGGACGCGGCAGGCCGCGCCCAAGAATCTTTTTAGAGTCCGACTAGGCGCCTGCCGTTTCCTCAAGCGCCGCGTCTTCAGTATAAAACTCAGGGTTCGTGTCCGAACCCGGCAGCCTAGCCGCCGAAAAGACGGCGCTGACAGTCACCGTCAGGATTATTGATAAAGCCATCGCCGCACACGCGAAATGGGGGCCGAGATTTGCTACCTTGTCAAGTCCGGGGATTTCGGCATTCGGAAAAAACAGCTTGCACACCACCGGCGGTGCCGCGGCAAGAAACCCGCCGACCATTCCGGTCCACGCCCCGGCGCGGTTTAAACCCTTCCAGTAAAGCGAAAGCATGTACGGCGCAAGGAAGCTGCCGGATATAATTCCCCATGAATAGGACATCATATCGAGGATTGGGGTCTGGCTGTTCGCGACCACGTAAGAGAGCGCGATAAAAACGCCGCAAATCCCCTTGGTTATCAGCGCGGATTTTTCGGGGCTCAGATTTGGGAACAGCCGCGCCTGAATAAAATCCATCGTAAGGGTGGATGAGGCGGTGATGGTCAGCGCGGTCAAAGTCGAAACCGACGCGGAAATCAGTAAAACCAGCACCAGACCGAGCAGTATGTTCGGAACCCCCGCGCTCTCCAGCATTCTGGGCACCAGATAATCCCTGCCCTGCGCGGGGAGCTCATTGAAAAACAGCCGCGACAGCGAGCCGATGAAATAGCCGCCGCCGGCGATAATCAACGAAAACACCGTAGAAATAACCGTTCCGCGCTTTACTTCCTGGTCATCCCGGATTGCGTAGTACTTATGTATCATCTGCGGCAGTCCCCACGTGCCGAAGGAAGTCATTATGACAGTCGCCGTAAGGGCTGTAAAATGAGTTGCGCCAAGCCCAAGCTCGGAAGTCTTTTGAGCCATCGCGCCAAGACCGACCGTCAATCCCCCGACCTGTTCGCTGCGCACAACCGCAGCTATCAGCGCGATTACCCCGACAACCATCACGAAACCCTGAACAAAATCCGCCTTGAGGGCCGCGACATAGCCGCCGAGCACCACAATCAAAGCCGCGGCGACCGCGATTGCAATCATCGAAAGCCGCTCGTCAATTCCAAGAAGAACCGAGCAGACGCTCGTCAGCCCCTTATAGACCGACGCCGAGTAAGGGAGCAGGAACACGAAAATAACCGCTACCGCAAACCGTTTCATTCCCTGACTTTTAAATCTTCTTTCAAAAAACTGGGGCATGGATTTTATGTTAAGCCGGCGGGTAATCGTGCGGGTACGACGGGCGAGCACAAGCCACGCGAACAGCGCGCCGAACACCGCGTTCCCAATCCCGACTAAAACGCCCCATAACCCGTAATTCCAGCCGGTCGCGCCCGCATACCCGATAAACATCACCGCCGAAAAATACGCGGTGCCATAGGAAAACGCGGACACCCACGCGCCGGCGTTCCGCCCGCCGACAGTGAAACTCGAAATGCTTTTTGAGTTGCGGGAATTCATAATCCCGATGGCAAGCATTATTGCCATGTATACCCCGATAGTGGTTAGAATTATCAAATCCTTAGACATCACAGTACCCCTTTTCACTCCGCGCTTTTGCGCTTTAAACTTTTACGGCTTAAAGCGATATGTTATTATCCTACTAGATTATCAGAAAAAATGCAACTGCTTTTTTGCGGTTGGAAAAAATGCTTGAAAAATGCAAAATTTGGCTATATACTAATAGTAGGTCTATGCTGGTTTATACTTGTTTTCGGGAGGGTTCGTTCGAACGGGGATTATTTTAACCGGAAGGGCTTGCGTATTTTTAACTGTTCAGCTGCTAACCCGGAAAGTGGCGGCCGCGCGAATTATCTCTGGAAGGATGTGAATTTAATGGCGGGAAATCACTTCATCCATCAGGCAGATAATTCTGGTTTATTTATCAGCTTTTCCGAGGATTTTTCAAAACTTCAGAGCGACCTCTGCCAGATTGCTTACATCGAGGGCGGATGTGCGGTTTTAAGATGTTGCGGCAAAGACTTCTTCGTCCAGTCGGGGACGGCGGTATTGCGCAGCCCGAACACCGCGCCCGATATCGTATACAGCCACAAACTGTCGGCTATGTCAATCACTTTTGACCCCGGTCTTATCCGTTCAAAATCGCTGGCCGTGTCCGGCACGGCCAAGAATTTACCTGCCGGTGCCTCCAGCCTGCCGCCGTTTTTAAAACCGGGAGAGATAAAAATCCTCTCCATCAACCCGCTTTACCGCACCCGCGTAAAAGAGCTTTTTATGTCGGTCGCCGTCGAGCGGTCAAACCGCAGGGGGAATATGTGGAGAAACCGGGCGGCCGACCGCTTAAAACAGCTTTTCAGGCTCTGTTTTGACGTGCATCCGTTTCATTTCGACAGCCCGTGCGCCGAGCTCGCCCGGAGTACTCTGGAATACATACACGCCAACTGCCGCAAGGAGATAACCGTCCGCCTGCTCTGCCAGGTATTGCACACCAACCACACCAGCCTTTTGCAGACATTCAGGAAATACACCGGCACAACCATCGGGCAGTACACCCTCCAACTGCGCCTTTACCTTGTCTCAAACGCATTGATGTTCACCGGCAAGACGATTGAGGAAATCGCGGAGGAATGCGGCTTTGGGCATGCGTCCTATCTGTCAAGGGTGTTCCGTTCAAGGGTAGGGATGGCGCCTGGCCAGTTCAGGAACATGGTCTGCGGCAAGCTCAATACTGTTTAATCAGCCCGCGGCTGCGGGGCTGCCGGCAGGATTTGCGGGGCAGCCCCGTTTTTTGTGGCGGAAAATCAGACATTAGACGGTTATTGAAAATCAACACAGCCTGAGAGCGGCGTTTATATACTGTGATTGATTTTTTGAGATATTTGTTTTATAATCTTTAAGCTGGTTTTCTTTAATTCAATCTGTAATCTGTCGTGAAAGGACAATGATTTCAATGCTTAACAAAAAAATACGGCAGGGGATTGCCGCCGCCTGCTGTCTTTGCCTTGTTTTTCTCTCTTCCTGCTTTAATCCACAGGACACCGCAGGCTCGGAGCCGGAGAACTCTTCCGCCCCGACAGCCGAACAGACAACCACAACCACCGCTCCCAAATTCAAGGCCAACCCCCTCACCGGCATTGAGGATGTTAAAATTGCGGACTGGGAGAGGCCGGTAGCGTTTATGATAGGCAACAACGACAAATCCCGCCCCCAGCTTGGGATTGAAAAGGCCGATATGTATTTCGAGGCCGAAACCGAAGGCGGAATCACGCGGATTATGGCGGTGTTCGCAGGCGCGGCGCGGGTGCCTGAGAAACTCGGCCCAATCCGCAGCGCCCGCACGCCCTTTATCAAAATCGCGGAATCCCTCGGCGCCATCTACTGCCACGCGGGCGGAAGCCGCGCCGGACTCGCTTTTCTTAAGACTGCGGATGTGGACAGCATCAACGCCCTCGGCAGTTCTGGCGGAGCATTCGATAGAGACGATACCCTTAAAAATACCAAGGGTACGGAATACAGCCTGCTGGCCCACGGCAGCATGATGCTTGCCCGGATAAAAGCGCTCAAATTTAAAACCCAGCCGCTGAAGCCCACGCCGTTCGGCTTTGGCGAAACCGGTACAGGTTCGGGCGCCGGCGACAAGGTGCAGGTGAGGTTTTCCGGCGCCCAGACGGTGAGCTTTCAATACGACACCCAAACCAAGCTGTATTCCAAATACAACGGCACACTGGAGAAGGGCACAGCCCACAAATCCTACAGCGGCAAAACCCTGACCGTTTCGAATATAATTATCATGTACGACGAGATATACTGGGAAAACAAGACTACAAAAGATTTCAGACTTATCAGCGGAAACGGGGTGCTTGTCAGCGGCGGCGCAAGCCGGCAAATCCGCTGGAACCGCAACAAAGACAGGCTTCAGTTCGCCGAGCGGGACGGCACGCCGCTGAACATATCCCCCGGAAAGACCTACATCTGCCTTACCGACCTCAGTAATATTGATAAAACCATGTTAGCTTAAACCAAAAAGCCCGCCCTTTTGGGCTTTTTGATTTATGACGGGGTAAATCAATGCAAAAAAGGGTTTGTTTTATTCTCGGTTTGTTCTTTCTGATTTTTATACTGTTACACTCTGATACCCGCAATATCCGCTTAAAAGAGACATACAGCCCCAGCGTGATTGAGACTGAGGGCACAGGCGGCTTAAATCCCGCAAATACCGCGCCGGTAAAAATTAGAACCGGCAGTCAAGCGGACAAAAGCCAGCCAACGGCGTCGTCCACCCAAAAAACCACGACTACGTCCGCCGATTTTCCGGCGTTGCGGGACGAGGTAATCAGCCTTTGCAACAAGCACCATGTCGTGGGGATGTCGCTCGCGGTATTCAGGAACGAGGAGATTATATACATCCAGTCCTACGGGTATTCGGATAAAGAGCAGAAGATTAAGGCAAACCAAAACACCAAATACCGCGCGGCCTCAATCTCAAAGACGATATCGGGCATGATTGCGATGGACCTTGCCGAAAAAGGCAAGCTTGACATCCACAGGGATATTTCCGAATACATCGGTCTGAAAATACGCTCCCCGTATTACCCTGACGTGCCCATCACAACATGGCACCTGCTCACCCATACAAGCGGTATAATCGATTCAAGCCCCTATTTTAAGAAGGCGACCGACCAGAAGCCATTTATAACCCTGAAAACCATACTCGACAACGGCGGCGTTTTCCATAAAGGCAGGCCGGGGAGCCGGTATGTGTATTCAAACTTCGGTATGGGCCTTCTGGCGGGCGTTATAGAGGGCGCGACCGGCGAAAGGTTTTATGATTACGCCCAAAAAGCGTTATTTGAACCGATGAATATGGACGCGGGCTATTTGAGGAGCCAAATCAGGGATACCCGAAATCTTGCCAGCATTTACAGCGGCAGATACGGGACTGTCAATCTAAAAACATGGAACAGGGTTGAAAGCTCTTACGAGCATTTCCCCATCGGGCAGATGTACCTGCTGGCACACGGGGATTTGATAATCTCGGCTGTCGACCTTGCCAGGCTCGCCATGCTGCTGTGTAATGACGGCAGCTATCAGGGCAAAAGGTATATCGAAAAGGGCGCGATTGAAAAAATAAACACCCCCGCCGCCAGCAGAGGCGGCAGCGATGTCGGGCTTGCCCTGATGATGTCCACCGGCCTTGTCAGGGGCAGGAAGCTGCACGGGCACAGCGGGCAGGCATACGGCATGGTCGCGGGCATGTACTACGACAGGAGCGACAAAACCGGCGTGGTGTTTATATCAAACGGCTGCGACCGCAACAAAAACAGCGCGGGCGAATATATGGTAAACCATGATATTATCAACCTTGCTTATTCAAAGATAATTAAATAACTCCCCCACGCGCTGCCGTGGGTTTTAAGCAAAAACGCGGGAAATCCCCCGCGTTTTTTATTTTGCCTTGCCGCAGAACGACTACAGCATAGCGTTTATCAGAACAACAAATCTGACATCCGGCCTTTGGCGCCCAATGCCAAAATCATTTCAACTCTGTGTATGATTGCGGATTGTGTGGGAAACCTAACATTTGAGATTGCTGAAACAGAGCCGCAAAACCCGCGGGCACAGAAAGGCATGAACCCTTATGTCCGAATTGACGCCAGACATCCGCAATAACGACTCTTCTCAGGACAACGTCTCTCTTTTCAGGTCGCTTGCGCAGGAATACATCGCGGAGCCTTATCCCTCCGGCAGTCTTCGCCCGTTAAGGCGGCAGGTAAAACTGGCGCTGCGCGAGTTAAAACGCGCCGGCCATAAATACGGGACAAGAAACCCCGGACGCGGCGAGGAATGGGACGGTTTTTGCGAGTGGCTGAACGACAATTACCACCTGCTGGTCAGGGAAGGGAACAACCTGCTGACCGCATTAAAATACGCGGACCAGCAGCCGAGTATTGACAAATGGCCGGCGACCTGCCTGCTTTTGAAAAAGCTTGTCCGCAAAATCGGGGTGCCGGGAGCCGACGAATTTGATAAGCTGATTGAAACCGTCCAGCGGGTGCGCCCGCTGACCGTATTTGAGCTCGAACAGCTACCGCTCTGTATCAGAGCGGTATTAATCCTGACCGCGGCCGAAGCCTGCGGCCGGCCCGGCAGCGAGGCCGAGCGGCTGATTTCAATAGCGGTTACCGGGCTCAGGCGGACGGTCGAGCTGAATTTCGCCGGCCTGACCGAGCGGCACAGCATAGTAGAACGGATTTTAAAAAACGACCCCGCCGGGGTCTACCCGCGCATGGACGAGAAATCCCGCGCGGACTACCGCCGCCGCACCGCAATGCTGGCGCTGAAAACCGGCAAAAGCGAAGCCGCCACCGCCGCCGCGCTCATCGAACAGGCGGAAAAAGGCGAAGGCTGGCGTCAAAGGCATGTCGGGGCCGCGTTGGGCGCACATATTGACAACCGCAGAAAGCGAAGACGCGGCATTGTTTTTCTTGTAAGCTCGGTTTTTCTCCCGGCGGCGGCAGCGGTTGCGCTTGCCGCTTTGGTCAATATCCCGGCGTTGACGCTGGCGTTCTACCTGCCTTTAATCGAGCTGTTCCGCCCCCTGTTACAGCAGGCACTGCTCAAAGGGGTCGCGCCGGTGCGGCTGCCGAGAATCGAGCTTGGCGGTGTAATTCCGGAGGAGGGCAGGACGGTTATCACCGTCTCGGCCCTGCTGCCCGGCGCCAAAAACGCAAGCAGGACCGCCGAACGCCTTTTCAGGCTGTATAACACCAACGGGCAGGGGGCGGTGCAGGTGTGCATGCTCGCCGATTTAAAACAGGCCGACTATCCCACCCTTGCCCGCGACACCGCCGACATAGCGGCGATGAGAAGGGAAATCGTCCGCTTAAACCGCAAATACGGCGACCATTTCGTGCTGGCCGTCCGCCCGCGCAAGTTCAGCCCCACCATGAACGCGTATACCGGATACGAGAGGAAGCGCGGGGCAATCACCGAGCTTGTCAGGGTCATCAAAGGCGGCGCCCCGCATTTTGTAGCTTTTGAGGGCAGCCTTGAAAAACTGAGGCGGGCAAAATACCTGCTTGCGCTGGATTCGGACACCGGAATGCTGCTGGACACCGCGGCCGAGCTGGTCGGCACCGCGTTGCACCCGCTCGTCAGGCCGCAAATCGATTCCGGCAAAAACAGAGTGGTAAAAGGCTACGGGATTTTAATCCCGCGGATTGGCACCGACCTTCTGTCTGCCAACAAAACCCCGTTTTCGCGCGCCACCGCCGGCGTGGGCGGGATAACCCCGTACGACACCGCCGCCAGCGACCTTTATATGGACTGCTTTTCGTCCGCGATTTTCACCGGCAAGGGGCTTATAGACGTCGAGGCCTTTTCAATACTTGAAAAGCTGGATTTCCCGAAAGAGCAGGTTTTAAGCCACGACATACTCGAAGGGTGCATACTGCGGACAGGGCTGGTCTCGGACATTGAGATGACCGACAGCACCCCGTCCGCTATAACAGGGTGGATTAGCCGGTTGCACCGCTGGATACGCGGGGACTGGCAGAACATGCCCTTTTTATTCAATAAAAAGCTGCCTCTGGGCAGGCTGGACAAGTGGAAGCTGACCGACAACCTGCGCCGTTCGCTGACTCCGGCGGCCTGCCTGCTCTGCCTGCTGATTTCCCCTTTTTTCGGTTGGCGCGCCGGCCAGATACTCGCGCTCACCGGGCTTCTTTCCCCGATATCCGGCAGCTTGCTTACCGCGGCCCTCTCCTTAATTCACGGAGGATGGCTGACCCTGGGAGGCCGATATTATTCGCGGGTGTTGCCGCGGGCTTTAAGCGCGATTACCCAGGCGTGGTTCACCCTTATCATGCTTCCCGCGACCGCGTTGAATTCACTTGACGCCGCGGTCCGCGCTGTCTTCAGGCTTATAACCCGCCGGAGGATGCTGGACTGGGCGACCGCCGCGCAGGCGGACAAGCGGGGCGGCGGATGGGGCGTTTATCTGAAACGGTTCTGGCCCACAATCGCGGCCGCCGCATATCTGATATATTTCGGCATGGGTTTTGCGCGGCTTGCGGGGATTGTATTCGCAATGCTGCTGCCGTTTGCGGTCTATTCCGGCAAATCCAGCGACAAAGCCGAAAAAGCGCTGACCGCAAACCAGCGCGAGCAAATCCACGCGTACGCGGCCGCCGCGTGGCGTTATTATGAGGAACAGTGCACCGCCGAGAACAACTACCTGCCCCCCGACAACGTGCAGGAAACCCCGGTCTGGAGAGTGGCGCACAAGACCTCCCCGACCAATATAGGCCTGTACCTTATGTGTATCGCCGCGGCGCACGATTTCGGCCTGATTGACGACGAGGGAATGCTCGCGAGAGTGGAAAACACTCTTGGCACAATCGAAAAACTAGAAAAATGGAACGGCAACCTTTTAAACTGGTACGATACCCGCACCCTTCGCCCGCTCGCGCCCCGTTACGTCTCGACGGTGGACAGCGGGAATTTTGCCTGCTGTCTTGTGTCCCTGTGCCAGGCCTTGCACGAAATCAAGGGCGCGCGCGCCGAAGCCGCCGCAGAAAGGGCGCGCAGAATCCAGCGGGAAATCGATTTAAGGCCGCTGTACAACCGCAACCGTTCGCTGTTTCACATCGGCCTTGACCCCGACACCGGGGAGCGGAGCGGCTCGTTTTACGATTTACTGATGAGCGAAAGCCGGATGACCGGATACTACGCGATAGCCCGGCGGATTGTCCAAAAAAAACACTGGGGGGCGCTCGGCCGCACCCTGACGCGGGCGGGGAACGCCATCGGGCTTGTTTCGTGGACCGGAACCATGTTCGAGTATTTCATGCCCCGACTGTGGCTGCCAGCCGAGGAGGGCACAATGGAATACGAGGCACTGCGTTTCTGCCTTTACTGCCAGAGGCGCAGGCCGCCGCACGGGGTGCCGTGGGGAATGAGCGAGAGCGGGTTTTACGCGTTTGACAGCAGCCTTAATTACCAGTATAAAGCCCACGGCGTGCCCCGCCTCGCGCTAAAGCGGGGGCTGGGCGCCGAGCTGGTAATCTCGCCTTATTCCAGTTTTCTTGCGCTGACCACCGCGCCCGACATTGCGCTGAAAAACCTTAACCGGCTTGAACGGCTTGGAATGACCGGAAGCTGGGGGTTCTACGAGGCGGTGGACTTTACAAAAAGCAGGGCCGCGCGCGGCGGGTATTCGATTGTCCGCAGCTATATGGCGCATCATGTCGGAATGAGTATGATTGCCTGCGCAAACGCGGTGATGGACGACATCTTCGTCCGCCGCTTTCTGAGGGACAGGGACATGGAGCGCGCAATCGAGCTGTGTTACGAGAAAGCCCCCGCGGCCGGAGCGGTGTACGAGCCGGTCAGGGAAAACAATGTGCCCGAACGTCCCGGCCGCGCCAGAAAGGTCATCGAGGAAATACGGCATATCAACCCGAAAACGCCGAGAATGCACCTGCTCGCCGGCGCAGAATGGCAGCTCGCAATCACCGATACCGGAGCCGGCATTTCATCATCAAGGGGGCTTGATATCCACCGTTTCAGCGAGGATTTGCTGCGCGACCCGCAGGGGATTTTCGCTGTGGTGGACGCGGGCGGCGGCGCTTTCTCAATCACCGCCGCGCCGGATTACGCGACGGGCGCGCCCGATAATACCGCAGGCCGCAGAAAGTGCGAGAAAAAATCCGGGTTTTTAAGTACTGAAAAGGACGCCGGGCAGATTGAAAGGGAAGTGGAGTTTGAAAACGGTGCCGCGATTTTCACCGCCCGGCGCGGCCATATCGAAGCCGGCATGAGGGCGATGGTACACCCTCGGCTGTCCTGCGAGCAGCGGCAGGTGGTGGTAAAAAACAACGCGAACCACCGTATCACCGCGACCGTGATGTTTTACTTCGAGCCCAGCCTTGCAAGGCGGGCGGACACCCTCGCCCACCCCGCCTTTTCGCGTATCTTCCTCACCGCCCGCAGGGACGAGGCGGTGCAGGCGCTGTTTGTCGCCCGCCGGCAGAGAGAGGGCGAGCCGCCGGCATGCCTTGCGGTGGGGCTGCTGGACGGCAGGGATTTTGAGTACGAGCTTTCAAGGGAAAAGTTGCTTGACCGCCCGCTGGGAATAACCGCGCTGACGAGCGCGGCGGGCAAGCCCTTTTCGTCCGGCGGCGAGGGGGTGCCGGACTGCGCGGTCGCGGTAAGGGTGAAGATGGATTTGCCGCCCCACGTCCAAAAGACCGCAACTCTTGTGCTGACCGCGGCGCCCTCAATCCCCGAAGCCGCCAACCGCCTGATTGAAGTCCGGCGGGAAGGGCTGCTTTCGGGCAGCACCGCCGCGCCCTCCCCGTTCGGCGGGGTGGAAGCCGAGCTGGCCGCCCAGATACTGCCCGATTTATTCTACCCTCCGCGGATGATGAGGGAATGGGCGGCCGCCGCCCGCCGGAACACCCGCGGACAGGAGGCGCTGTGGCCGCTCGGCATATCCGGCGATTTTCCAATCATACTGGTGGAAATCCACAACGCGGCGGACGCCTCGCGCGCCGAGCCATATATGCGGCTCCACCGCTCCCTGCTGCTCGGCGGGGTGCCGACCGAGCTTGCGATTGTGTACCACGAAGGCGGGGAATACAACGCGCCCGTACTGGACGCGCTGAGGGAAGCCGCCCGCAACGCCGACTGTACCGAGCTTTTGGGCAAGCGCGCGGGAATTCATCCGATAAATCTCGTAACCCACGGTGAATATGCGCTGCCGCTGCTTACCGCGGTCTGCGCCCACAACGGCGCCCGCGATTTAAGGCGGCCGGGCGTCCCGCCCTCCGACTACTCCGCGGCCAAAGTGCTGCCCGCAAAACCGGTAAGACCCGAATACAATCAAAGCGGTTCCGAGCCTGCCGCGGTTATCAGCGGCGGGGTTTTCAAGGGGGACAGATTTATCATCACCGAAAGCCCAAGGCTGCCGTGGTGCCACATTATCGCAAACGAGGAGTTCGGCACCATGGTCTCCGACATGGCGCTGGGGTTTACATGGGCGGTGAATTCGCGCGAAAACAGGCTCACCCCGTGGACCAACGACACCGCGTCTGACAACCGCGGGGAAATGCTGCTGCTTAAAGCCAAAAACGTAATTTACGACACCGTGTTCGGGGCCGCGGCCGAATTCGGCAGCGGCTATGCCCGATACACCGGGAAATGCGGGGATTTGGTTACCGCCGTTACCGTAAGCGTTCCGAAGACCGGCAGTTTTAAAAAAGTCGAGCTCACAATTCAGAATACCGGAGGTGAAACAGTGGATATCGAAGTCGCTTACTATACCGAGCCGGTGCTCGGCGTCAACCGCGGCAACGCCCGCCACACCATAGCCGACTGGGTGAACGGCGCGTTGATTTTTAAAAATCCGTTCTCAACTGTTAAGGGCAGCGGTTTTCTGACCGCGCTCGGCGGCGCGGACGGGTGCGACTGCGACAGGGGCGTTTTTCTTGCGGGGGACTGGGGGAGCGGGACACTATCCCCGCTCCCTGACCCCTGCGCCGCGGTAATCGTGCGGAAAAAGCTGCCCCCGCGCAGGCAGGAGAAAATCACCTTTGTTCTCGGTTTTGCGGCTGACACCGGACAGGCGGACACGGTCAAGACCGTTTTCCGGATGATTAATTCCGCGGGAGACGCCCCGCCGATGTCGGCTGAGTTTCCGAAAATCCGCACCCCCGATCCGCTTTTAAACGCGATGGCCTCACACTGGCTGCCGTGGCAGACTCTGATATGCAGAATTCACGCAAGGACCGGCTTTTACCAGTGCGGCGGGGCATGGGGGTTCCGCGACCAGCTTCAGGACAGCATATCCGCCCTTTGGTTTGACCCGCAGATTACCCGCCGGCAGATTTTAAGATGCGCCGCTGCCCAGTTTGAGGAAGGGGACGTGATGCACTGGTGGTACCAGATGCCGGGTATCTTCCGCGGGGTCAGGACCCGCTGTTCGGACGACCTTGTATGGCTGCCGTTTGCCACCGCCGAATATGTCGAATTTACAGGGGACGTTTCAATTCTGGATGAGCAAATCGGCTGGCTGTCGGCAGAACCCTTAAGACCCGACGAGACCGACAGGTATTTCAGCCCGCAAAGCACCGCCTATACCGATTCGCTGTACCAGCACTGTATCAGGGCATTGCAGCGCGCCTGCACCCGTGGCGAGCACGGCCTGCCGCTGATAGGCTCCGGCGACTGGAACGACGGTTTCAGCCAAATCGGAGTCAAGGGGAAGGGGGAAAGCGTGTGGCTGGCGATGTTTCTTTCAATCACGCTGGACAGGTTCGCTGCCGTATCCGCCATGCGCGGTGAGGAGGCCCGCGCCGAAGAATTCCGCAAAGCGGCCGAAGGCTACCGGGCGGCCGCCGACTCGTGTTTTACCGGCGACCGGTATATCCGGGCGTTTTTTGACGATGGGACCCCGCTCGGAGTGCCCGGCTCTGCCGAATGCGAGATTGACAGCATTGCCCAGAGCTTCGCGGTGCTTGCAGGACTTCCGGAAGAACGCGCGCAGACAGCCCTCGACACCGCGCTGAGACATCTGGTAGACCGAAAAAACGGGGTGGTCAAGCTGATGGCGCCGCCCTTTGCCCGCTCAAGCGCCAAACGACATGACGGCAGGCGCAATCCGGTCGGGTATATCTCGGCTTATCCGCCCGGCCTGCGCGAAAACGGCGGGCAGTACACCCACGCGGCGGCATGGCTTGCAATCGCGCTGTTTAAGGCGAACCGTCCCGCCGAGGGGCTTGAAATCCTGAAGCTGATCAGCCCCGCCCACAAATACGCAGGCGGGCTTGGCGAAAAATACAAAGGGGAGCCCTACGCGCTCGCCGGGGACGTGTACGCCCATCCCGAATGCCCCGGCCGGGCCGGCTGGACTCATTATACCGGCTCGTCGGGCTGGTATTACACCGCGGTATTGCGCTATCTATTAGGGCTTGAGCCGCGCGGGCGGCAGATGTATATCCGGCCCTGCCTTCCGCCCGACTGGGAAAGCGCCGGGATTTCGATAAACATCAACGGCACCCCGCTTGAAATCAATATCGCAAGAGGGGAGCCGTCGCTTAAGGTGGACGGAAAAGAGTCGCCCCACGTCCCGCTGGACGGTGCTCCTCATCAGGTTGAGCTCACCGTCCGTCCCGCCTGATTAAAACGGCCCCCATCCCAAAAGGCGGGGGCGGTCATATGCGACGGACGCAGGACGGTTTTTAATCTGCCGGGGCATGGCGCCGGCCACGCTTAATTAAGCCTTTTCTTTCCCAGTATATTTTGGTATAATGAAGCAAAACATTTAAAAACCCGGCCTTACGGTTCAAGGGAGCCGTTTATCCAAAAAGGAGTTGATATATTGCGGCCCGTTCAAAAGACGATTTCTCCGGGCGCCTCAATCCTCGCGATTGACGACGACAGGTTTAAAACAGCCCGCATTACGGCGGCGTTTTTGCTGCCTTTAAGGGAGGAAACCGCCTCCGCCAACGCAATCCTTCCATTCCTTCTGCGCCGCAGCAGCGTGGATTACCCAAGTTTTTCGCAGTTGCAGCGCCGGTTAAACCAGCTTTACGGCGCAAGGATTACCGCTGACGTTTACCGGATTGGGTACTATCAGGCGATGTCAGTCACCGCCACGTCGATTGACAACCGCTTTGCCCTGTACGGCGAGGACGTAACCGATAAGCTGGCGGAGCTTTTGTGCTCGATGATATTCAACCCCGTGATGGAAAACGGCAGATTTCCCGCCGCCGACACCGAGCAGGAAAAGCGCTGCCTTGCCGAGCTGATAAAATCCGAAATCAACGAAAAGCGGCTTTACGCCCGCCGCCGGTGCGAGCAAATCCTCTGCGAAGGCGAGGGGTACGCGGTCAACCGGTACGGCAGCATTGAAAACGTAGACGCCCTGACCCCACAATCCGTCGCCGACGCGTGGAAAAACATGCTGGAAACCGCGCAGGTGCGGATAATCAGCCAATGCGCCGCCGGCAGCGAGAAGATTGCGCGGCAATTCGAGAGGGGACTGGGCTCGGTCGAGGGCAGGGCGCCGATTGCGCTGGATGAAAAACCGCGGCGAGACGTCGGCGAGGTCCGCGACGTAACCGAGCGTATGGGGGTAAGTCAGGCAAAGCTGGTGCTGGGTTTCAAGGCGGTGGGCGAAGCGCGGGACGACATTCCCGCGTTCCGGCTGATGAACGCCCTGTTAGGCGGCACGCCGCATTCCCTGCTGTTCAAAAACGTCCGCGAAAAGCTCAGCCTCTGCTACTACTGCGCCTCCAGCTACGACAGGCTCGGCGGGGTGCTGCTTATCGACAGCGGGGTGGAGCAGAAAAACGCAAAGCTTGCGCAGGACGAAATCCTGCGTCAGCTTGACGCGGTATGCCGCGGCGATTTTACGGAGCAGGAGCTTGAATCCGCCAAAAAAAGCGCGGTTAACCAGTATAAAACGGTCGGGGATTTGCAGTCTACCCTCGCGAACTGGTATATCGGGCAGAGCCTTGACCCTGAAATCTCAACGCCTGAGCAGGCGGCGGCCGAGATTTTGGACGTAACGCCGGAGCGGGTGATAAAGGCCGCCCGCAGCGTCAGGCTCGGCGCAGTCTACACGCTGGCAGGGGAGGGGGGGGAAAATGAATAACGTCTGGCGGGAAATCGCCGACAGTCAAACCGGCGAAAAATGCTTTATCACCACACACCCGACGGGGCTGCCGATTATGGTCTGCCCCAAAAAAGGTTACCGCTCGACCTATGCGGTTTTCGGCGCCAACTACGGCTCGATTGACACCGCGTTTTATGCCGACGGCTCCGATACCCCCACAGAAGTGCCGGCGGGCATAGCCCATTACCTTGAGCACAAGCTGTTTGAAAACGAGGACAGCGGCGCGTTTGAACGGTACGCGAAAACCGGTGCGTCGGCGAACGCCTACACCGGCTTTGACCGCACCGCATACCTGTTTACCTGCACAGATAAGTTTGAGGAGTCTTTGGAAATCTTGCTGGATTTTGTTCAGTCCCCCTACTTCACCGAGGAAAGCGTGCGCAAGGAGCAGGGGATAATCGGACAGGAAATACAGATGGGAATGGACTCCCCGTTCAGGCAGGTATTCTATAACCTGCTCAAAGCCCTCTACCACAATCACCCCATAAGGATTGAGATTGCCGGCACCCTTGAGTCAATCTCCAAAATCACGCCGGAGTTGCTGTACGGCTGCTATAAAACCTTTTATAACCTTCACAATATGGTGCTGGTGGTCGTTGGCAACGCAGAGCCCGACAGCGTTTTGTCAGTCGCCGACCGCTGCCTTAAGCCCTCCGAAGACAGGCGGGTCAAGCGCGCGCCGGTGGACGAGCCGCCGCAGGTGGCGGAAAAACGGGTTGTAAAGAAAATGCCGGTGTCAAAACCGCTGTTTTACATCGGCTTTAAGAATTATATACCGGACGGAATAAGCTGCCGCCCCGCCGCGCAGCTTGCGGCCGCGAACGTTCTGCTTGAAGTGCTTGCGGGCCGCGCGTCCCCTCTGTATAATAGACTGATGGAAAGCGGACTGATTAACTCCACTTTTGACGCCGACTATTTTGACGGGCCCGGCTTTGGAACATGGCTGTTTTCGGGCGAATCCTCCGACCCCGACAAAGTCGCGGGCGAAATCCTGCAGGAAATTAACCGCATAAGGCGGGAGGGGATTGAAAGCTCCGCATTCGACGCCGCCAAAAAAGCGCTATACGGCCGTCAGGTGGCCGCCTTAAACGACATTGAGCTTGTGGGCGACAGGCTGGTTGCCGACTACTTTTCGGGCAGGGAGCCGTTTTCGGCGGTCAGCGCGGCGGCGTCGGTTTCAGAGAAGCAAGTCCGCGCGCTGCTCGACAGCTGCCTTGGCGAAGACCGGATGGCGGTTTCGATTGTAATGCCAGAATAGTATTTTTCTGTTTCAAACTCCGTTTGAAACAGTATTCTACATACGAAAGGATGAGCTCACCGCATGAAAGATTTTATCGCGTTTCCGGCGCTCGGCCTTGAATTAAAGATTTCGGACACAATCGTACAGTTTGAGCTTTTCGGCATCCAGTTTTCCCTTAAATGGTACGGGCTGCTGATTGCGCTCGGTTTCCTGCTCGCGGTAATCTACGCGATGCGACGCGTCAAGGATTTTGACATCAATCCGGACGCCATGATTGACGTGGTGCTGGTCTGCGCGCTGTTCGCGTTTGTCGGCGCGCGGCTTTACTACGTGCTGTTTTCGGAAGACCGGTCGAGCTACTTTTCAAACCCGCTCAGCATACTCAAGGTATGGGAAGGCGGGCTTGCAATCTACGGCGGGGTAATCTTTGCGTTCGCGACAGCAATCTGGATGTGCCGACTGCGCAAGGTCAACACCCTTGCGATGTTTGACATCGGCTCTTTGGGGTTTTTAATCGGGCAGGCGGTCGGCCGCTGGGGCAACTTCTTCAATCAGGAGGCGTTCGGGACAAACACCAGCCTGCCGTGGGGGATGACCGGCTCTATTATTCAGCAGGGCTATTCGCTGAAATACGATACCGACCTTCCGGTACACCCCACCTTTTTGTATGAATCGCTCTGGTGCGCGCTCGGTTTTCTGCTGCTACATCTTTTTTCAAAAAAGGCGTACAAATTCAAGGGGCAGATATTCGCGCTGTACATAATCTGGTACGGCGCAGGCAGGTTTGTGATTGAAGGGCTGCGCACCGACAGCTTAATGCTCGGAGCCGCCCTGAGAGTTTCGCAGGTGGTCGCGGGCATGTCGGTGCTGGGAGGGATTGCGTTTTACTTCTACCTTCGCGCCAAACACAACTCCCTGCCGGTTGACCTGTTTGAAACTGCCGCCACGGACGGGGAAACCGCCGAAACCGAGATTGCAGGCGGCGAAACAGAAGACGCCGGCGGCACAGAACCTGAAGAAATCCCGCTCGCCGCAGACGTCGAAACCCCGGCAGACAGCGGAGCCTCCGCAGATGGCGAGTCTTCGGCAAACGGCGAAGTTCCGGAAGCCGCGGCGAAGGACGCCGCAGATACAGAATCCGAAGAAACCACTGAACATACCGGCGACGCGCCGGAAAATGAGACAGCACAGAACCCGGATAGCGGCGCGGCAGAAAACGAATAAAACAAAAAAGAAAGGACATTAAACAAAGCATGGCAGTTATTATTGACGGAAAGGCGGCCGCGGCAAAGGTGCGCGCCGAAGTCGCGGACGAAGTCGCGCGGCTCAAATCGAAGGGGATAACCCCCGGTCTTGCCGTAATCATAGTGGGGGACGACCCCGCCTCACGCGTGTATGTGGACAACAAGAAAAAAGACTGCGCGCAGGTCGGGATTTACTCGGAAGAGTTCGCGCTGCCCGGCGACGCCTCGCAGGACCAGTTAATCGCGCTGATAACCAGCCTCAACAACCGCAGCGATATCAACGGCATTCTGTGTCAGCTGCCGCTGCCACCTCATATTGACACCGGCGCGGTTATTTCGGCGATTTCGCCGAACAAGGATGTGGACGCGTTCCACCCGGCGAATACCGGTAAAATAATGATTGGAAGATACAGCTTTCTGCCCTGCACGCCGGCCGGCGTGATGGAGCTTATCCGCGGCGCCGGGATTAGTGTCGAGGGCAGGCAGTGCGTGGTAATCGGCAGGAGCAATATAGTCGGCAAGCCGATGGCAATGCTGCTGATGCATGAAAACGGCACGGTAACCATCTGCCATTCAAGGACGAGGAACCTTAAAGAAATCTGCGCCGGAGCCGACATACTTGTGGCTGCGGTCGGGCGCGCCAGAATAGTAACGGCGGACATGGTAAAACCCGGCGCGGCGGTAATCGACGTCGGCATGAACCGCGGCGAGGACGGAAAACTCTGCGGGGACGTGGATTTTGAGCAGGTCGAAAAGGTAGCCGGATACATAACACCTGTGCCCGGCGGGGTAGGGCCGATGACAAGGGCTATGCTGCTTAAAAACACCGTTACCGCCGCTAAGCTCCAAAACGCGCTACTGGTTGACTGAAACGGCTGACCCGTCCGCGCCGGCGCACAGCATATTTCCCTTTGCAGGCTTTCCCGTACTTCAGCGCCCGGTTTGCCCGGCTGAAAAAGTGAATTCATATACCAAAGATGCAACAATAAAACGCCGTCCGGCTTGGACGGCGTTTTCTGACGAGTTAGGACAAAACCAGCAAATCCCCTGTTTTCAGCCGCTTTCGGTAAGCGCCCGGAGTATAGCCGGTTTCCCGTTTGAACACAGCCGAAAAGTAGCTGGCGCTCGAAAAACCCAGACGCTCGCTGACCTGGGACACCGGAAGCCCTTCATCCAGCAGTTTGATTGCCCTGCGTATCTTGATGTGGGTGAAATGCTTCATCACCCCTTTGTCCGAGTACCGGCGGAATATTTTTTTTAGGTTGCTCACGCTCATGTGGCATAAAGCCGCTATTTCGGGCAGGCTTAAATTTTTTTCGGCATTCTCGTTCAGCACCCTTGCTATCATCCGATATGTTTCGCTTTGCCCGTCCTGACTCGGCCGCGGGTTGTTCCTGCCCCCTTTGATAATCCTCATCAAAAACAGCTCGGTCAACAGAACGAACTCCTGCGCCGCCTCGCGATATTCACCGGTATCCGCAAGCCCGTTATTTTCCATTTCTAGGATGGTTGCCCCTTTGTCCACAACCTTATGAAGCTGCTGCTCCAGTTCCTCGTCAAGCTCGATAATCCGGTCCTCCAGTTCCTGCAATTCTTCTCCGGCGGCGGCGAACGCCATGATGAGCGCCCTGTGGCCGGCGCCGCCAACCGAGCAAATCCGATGGAATTCCATCGGTTTGTGAAAAACAAGCTGCCCGGCGTTGAGGGTAAAAACCCTTTCGTCCGCGGTAATGCCCGCCTTCCCGCTCGCGATATACACCATTTCCCAGAAGTCGTGCATCTCCCCGTCAAACGCAAAGTCCGCGTCGCGCACCATGTCAAACGCGCTGACAAGGGATTTTACCGAAACTAAACGGGGGGTATCGAGCAAAACCTTGCGGTAATTCCACCTGTCCACATTCATGCTCCTTTATCGTGTCCAACTTCAACATAAAATTGGCTAATTTTATCTGTTATAGTGTTTTTGTGTGTGGTATATTAACAGCAAATCACTTATGGATTTGGGTGATGTGGCAATGAAGGATTTAATCAAAATCGGCGTTATCGGTTTGGGAGAACGCGGCATGGGCTTGCTCCAAGCAGTTCTTATTCCGATGTGCAAAGCCGAAAATCCCGACGTGCAAGTCCTTGCGGTCTGCGATTTGTACGAGGACCGCGCCGCGGAAGCCGCGCGTTCCATAAAAGAGCATCTCGGCATATCGCCTTTGTGTACCACCGATTATCGCGAGGTCATAAAAATGGGCGAGCTGGACGCAATCGTGATTGCGTCGGCATGGGAATCCCACATTCTGATAGCCACGGAGGCGATGAAGGCGGGCAAGTACGTCGGGCTTGAGGTCGGAGGCGCTTACTCGGTCGAGGAATGCTGGTCGCTGGTCAGGGCATTCGAGAGCGCCGGCACCCACTGCATGTTGCTGGAGAACTGCTGTTACGGCCGCAGGGAGATGATGGTGCTGAACATGGTCAAAAAAGGGGTGTTCGGCGAAATCGTCCACTGCTCCGGCGGATATTTCCACGATTTACGTGCGCAAATCGCCTACGGCGAGGAAAACCGCCATTACCGGCTGCGCAACTACCTTTTGAGAAACTGCGACAACTATCCCACCCACGAGCTTGGCCCGATAGCCAAGGTACTCGACATAAACAACGGCAACCGGATGGTTTCGCTGACCTCCACCGCGTCCTGCGCAAAAGGGATGAGGGAATATATATTGAGCGCAAAGGGGAAAGAGGACAAGCTCGCGTCCGCCGAGTTTTTGCAGGGGGATGTTGTAACAACCGTAATCAAATGCGCAAAAGGGCAGACCATAACACTCACCCTCGACACCACACTGCCCCGCGGGTACAGCCGCGGGTTTACGGTGCGCGGCACAAAAGGCGGGTACTTCGAGGATACCGGCTCGGTTTTCATTGACGGTGTCCACAACCGGTACGAATTTGACTGGAAATCGCAGTGGGGCAACGCTGAAGAATACGCGAAAGAATATGAGCATCCGCTCTGGAAGGATTTCTTAAGCGACGTCCGCGGCGGGCACGGCGGGATGGACTGGCTTGTATTCCGCGCGTTCATAGAAGCGGTCAAGAACAACGCTCCTCCTCCGATTGACGTCTACGACACCGCAACCCTGATGAGTATTACCGCGCTAAGCGAGCAGTCCGTCGCGTGCGGCAGCCAGCCTGTTCCAATCCCCGATTTTACAAACGGGAAATGGGTACTGCGCAGATTCAGCGGCGAGAACAGGTTCAGCCTTCATACCATCTGCGAGGACAGGAGCGCGAGATTATATTAATATATTACCCGTTTTGGCTTAAAACAGCAAGCAGGGCATATTCGTTTTTTGAATATGCCCTGCGTTTTTGTTAGTGTTAATCTATATTTCCTGCTCTACTTCCCGGATATAGCGGCAAAGGTTTGCCAGTCCAATCCGTATTCCGGCAAGCACATCCTCCATACCCTCAAACTCAATCGAGATTGTGCCGTTATACCCCGCGGCTTTCAAAGCGGCGATACACTGCTTTACCGGCACGTCCCCGTGCCCTACGATTGTGCCTTTGAGGAAATTGCCGCCGCGGGTTTTGAAATACCCCTCGCCGGGGTTCGGCAGCATGCCGCTTTTATAATAAAAGTCTTTGGCATGGACATGAAAGGCGTAGGGAGCCGCGCGCCCGACCGCTGTAACGGGGTTTTCGTCCACGCATAAAAAGTTGCCGATGTCCACAAGCCACCCGAAATTCGGATGGGCGACCGCGTTCACAAGTCTTTCGACCTTGTCGCTGTCCTGACAAAACAGCCCGTGGTTTTCAACCATTGTACGGATACCCTTGCCGGCGGCGTATTCGGTGATTTCGCGGCAGGCGTCGGCAAGCTGCGGCAGCGCCTTGTCAAAACTCAAAAAACCGCGGCTGCCCGCAGGGCGTCCTGTAGTTGCGTCGTGCCGCACCACGCCGGCGCCGAGCAGCGCGGCAATGTCAATATGCCTTTTTACTTTGTCTATCTCAGCGCGCGCATCCCCGCCGCTGCCGTTCAAAAAATCGGCCCCGACGGTATAACTCGCCACCTCAAGACCCAGTTCCCGCGCCTTTTTGCCAAGCGTTTCTGCGTACCGCTCGACCGGCGAGCCGTCGTCTGGCTTTATCTCGGTAAACTCTATCGCGTCAAAGCCCATCTCTTTGGTTTTTTCCACGCAGTCGTACAGGTTGATGTCGCCGCTGTTTATAAGTCCTAAAAAACTGTATGAGCTGACAGCAGTTTTCACTTTAAACCACTTTTCCTTTCCAGAGTCAGGTAGGCTAATCCAAAACAACCTCATGCCCGGTGCGCGCCGATTCATAAATGGCGTCTAAGATTTTCATGATTTCGACGCCGTTGGCGGCAGGGGAGATACATTCCTTGCCCTCGGTAATGCAGTCCACAAAATGGTCAATCTCGTTTTCAAACAGACCGTTGAAATCAAGGGCGGTCGGCGCGGCAAGCTGGATGTCGGCCATGTAGTCGTTGATTTCGGAATACAGTTCAAGTTCAGGGTCCAGCTTTGCCCCGGCTTTGGTGCCGAACAGCTCGATTTTGCCCTCGTCCTTTTTGATATTCAGGCTGAAGCTGACCTCCACCGAAAGCACCGCCTGATTCTCAAACCGTATCATCGCCGCCGCCAAATCCTCAACGTCGTTGATATCCCGCTCCGATTTTTCGGCCGAGAAATATCCTGACCTTCCCTTTATGTTACTACGGGCCCCAAGCCTTTGGAATGTCGCGCCGTAAACCGAAACCGGCTTCGGGTTGCCCAGAAGGTAGCGCACAAGGTCAATCACGTGCACACCTAAATCAATCAGCGGCCCGCCGCCGGCCCTTGACTTGTCCCCGAACCAGCCGCCCGGGTTGCCGCAGCGGCGCAGGTAGGTGGCTTTGGCATAGTAGATGTCTCCGAAATAACCGGAATCTATGAAATCGCGGAGTATCCGGCAGTCGTTGCCGAACCGCCTCACGAAGCCCACCATCAGCAGTTTGCCGTTTTCTTCGGCGGCTTTTTTCATAGCGCGGGCTTCCTGCGCCGATATGGCCATCGGCTTTTCGCACAGCACGTGCTTGCCGGCGTTAAGCGCCGCAATTGTGCAGGGCGCGTGCATTGAGTTCCATGTGCAGACGCTGACCGCGTCAAGCTCAGGAAGGGCGGCGAGCATTTGGTCAACATCGGTGTAGAGGCGGGTTACGCCATACTGTTCGCCTGCCGATTTTACCCGCTGTTCGTTGATATCACAGAACGCGTAAAGCTCAACTTTCGGGTTTTTCCTGTACCCCTCGATATGCACTGACGAAATTGAGCCAAGGCCGATAACTCCAACCTTCAACTTATCCATTGCAAGCATGACTCCTTCAAAAAGATTTTTTTAGCTTATTCTGATATTAACCCTTTTAAGAAATTCACCGCGTGCCGTATATCCGCCTCCGGGTCCTCTCCGACTTCCCGTTCGATTGTCAAAAACCCGCGGTACCCGATTTCCTCAAGCGCTTTGAGATAATTCGGGAAGTCCACGTCGCCTTCGCCGAGCGGCAGTTCGATAAACGCGTTCCCCTCCTGAATGGCGTCCTCGATTACCCCGTAAATCACTTCCAGGTCGCAGACCTTCAGCCGCCTGCCGTCCTTGGCATGAGTGTGCACGATGTAATCCCTCAGGGTGTAGACCGCCTTGACCGGGTCATCCCCGGTTACCATCACAAGATTGGCGGGGTCGAAGTTTACCGCAACCCCCTTTGAGCCGAGGGTATCGAGGAACTTTTTCAGCACCTCCGCGACTTCAGGGCCGGTTTCGATTGCCAAATGCGCGTCCAGACTGTCGGCGTAGCTGCAAAGCTCAAAACAGGCCTGCTGCATGATTTTATACCTGTCATGCTCCGGGTCATTGGGCACCACTCCGATATGGGTGGTTACGATATTGGTCTCAAGCTCTTTCGCCAAATCCAGTATCCGCTTTGAGCGCTCGATGAGCTGCGGATTCTTCTCCGGGTTCCCGAACCCCTGTCCCAAATCCCCGCACAACGCGGAAATCACAAGGCCGTTTGATTTCACCATATCGAGGAACTCCCGCCGTTTTGCGCCCACAAGCTGTTCGGGCGACATTTCCCCGTGGGTTGCGTAAACCTGAATTCCCTGCGCCCCCACAGCCACAGCCTTTTTCAGCGCGGTGCGCACATCGGTGCGGAACGAGTCCAGAATAACTCCAATCGGAAAATTATACATTCTGCTTCCCCCTTTTTGTTGACATCTTCTGCCCTTTCTGCTACCTTAATCATAGAACATCCGCACAGCTCAATTAAAGAGATTATCTTGCCTTTGATTAACACTATATTGCTTTTTGGGGGCGGTTTTGGGTGATTTCAACCACCTACGAGCAGCATTTTTTCCCGGACGAGGATTTTCCGTTCAACTATCACTTTGACACCATGGAGTTTGGCGACAGTTTTCTGGTGCACTGGCATGAGAATATAGAGGTTTTGTATTTTCGCGAGGGGAGCGCCACGGTGTACCGCGACGCGGTGCCGTTCAGCCTGACGGCCGGGGACGTTTTCGTAATCAACTCCGGAGCCCTTCACAGCGTTCAGCCGGTATCCCCAAGCTGCGGCTACGACTGCCTGATTGTGGACAAGGTTTTTTTACAAAACCTCGGCCTTCCGCTGGACGAGGTGCATTTGACCAATATTGTCAGCGACGCGGTCTGCCGGGATTATTTTGATAAAATCAAATCTGAGTTCGAGCAAAAACAGCCATATTACAAAATTGCTGTGAAATCCAGCATACTGGGGCTGTTCGCGCGTTTGTACCGCATTTCAGACAAACACGTGATGCCGGCAAAGCCGGCGGCAGACAGGCGGCTTGAAATGGTGCGCGCCGCCATCTCATACATACGCAAGAACTTCAAAAACGAAATCTCGATTGAGGATATATGCAGGCATGTGGGTTTCAGCAAATATTATTTCTGCCGCGAATTTAAAAAAATCACAGGCCGGACGGTAACCCAGACCATCAATTTCCTGCGCTGCAGCCATGCGAGAAGCCTGCTGTCATCCGGCATGTATAACGTGGCCGAAAGCGCCGAGAAAAGCGGGTTTCAAAACCTCTCATATTTCACTAAGACATATAAAAAGTACATCGGCGCCCTCCCCTCAAAGACATACGAATTGGGCGCAAGGGCAGGGGGTTGAGCGGTGTCCGGCAGTGTTCGGTCAGGATACGGGCAAGAATGGTCAGCAGATAGGTAACGCTATCTCCTTTTTTGCGGCCTGCCTAAAAACCGGCTGTCAAACAACCCCAACTTTTCGCTTGTGTGCAAAAAGGGTCTTATTTGCAACCCGGTTTGGTTTCGGCTTTAATGTCACTTAAAAAAGCGCTGTTTACAGCGCTGGCCAAAAGAATAAATATCTAAAGTCTAACGTCTGACGTCTGACGTCTAAAAAACAGAGGCTGCAAGAGCTTGCAGCCTCTGTCAGACTGTCGATAAACAGGCATTTTCACGCGGGTGAAAATGCCTGTTTTCTTTGAAATATTGAAAATATAGCGAGAATTTGCTGAAAACAAGGGGATACATGACCCCTTAATGCCAGTTTTTTAAG